>RRZU012847663.1_pt1 | contig 31064 bp, 32 predicted proteins | sample 2165561 | NCBI WGS metagenome assembly RRZU01 (sample SAMN10456909, study PRJNA506462) | wastewater metagenome | isolation source: wastewater sludge | place: USA: Moscow, Idaho | reverse complement strand
TGTTTACTTCTTTCTTGAAAATTCTTTTTGAATTCTTTAAATACAGGATCATCAATATCTACTCCTAGTTTAGCTTGAATTGTAGATCTTGAACCATCATTGTTAATTCTAGTAAATTGCTTTTTAATATAAAGCTTATCTCTATTTGGATCTATGTTATATTTCATCACAATTGATTTAGAATATTTCAATAATTCAGAAACGCTAATATTATATATTTCCATAGTTCGTTCATCATTTAACTTATTCATTGCAATCCAGTAATAAGGATTTTTAAAATATCTCACAATTATATTTTTAACTAAGAAATCATTTTCAATTAATACTTTAGGTATTGATTCAAATGCTGATGAATTATAATACCAATCAATAGCCTGGTAGATTCTTTCAAAATCACTTACTCTTTCAAGTTTCAAGGAATCAATACCTTTTGAATAATTTGCTTTAAATATTGGAGGATTATAAACTTCTTTAATTGATCCTAATATTTCCTCTAATCTTTCTTCTCGTACAATGCTCATTTTGTATAATCCTTTATTAATTCAACTTCATATTCATTAACATTTTTAATATTTAATGTGATTATTTTAAGATAATTTAAATTATGTTTACCTAAAATTTTTTGAATATCTGAATTAATTATATCAGAAAGTTTATTTTCCTTTAAATTATATAACATTTCAAAATTTACTGAAACTAAAAAATAAAAATCATCGCTCTTATATATTTTGAAATATTCACTTAAATAATTATGATGTAAATAGCAATTTAATTCTGTATGTTCTGAATATTTATTCAAACTAATATTCCATTCATCATAAAGATTTAATCCTGATTTATTAATGTAATCTGAAAGAAATAATTGACTAAGTTGTGTAAATTGAATTGTATTTAATAATCTGTATTCATAAAATACATCTTCAGGAATTTGATTTAATTCTTCTTTAAAAGAATACACTTCATAAATTTTATCAAGTTCTGGCGCTTGTATTGATGAAACATCGAATTTACTAATATATTTATTATTTGGGATTTCATTTATAATTGTAGCTTCTTCAACTTCATCAATATATTTTATTTCTGCAGCAGCTTTTGATTCTTCTGAATTAGACTTAATAATTGGATTTGGAGTCGGATTTGGATTAACTTTAACAGATGAATCATCAATAGGTTTTTGAATTATCATGATTTGATCCTTACAATATGAGAGTCATCGAATGTTTCTAGATTTTCGATTTCAGCATTTTTATCTAATAATCTATCAAGATGTCTTTGCTCGTGCAATATTATAGCTTTTCTTAAACACTTTATTATTTCTTTATTATTTGGATGAGGTAATTGATTATCAAGATATTTTATTCTATCAATTAAAGCTCTTAAAACTTCTTGATTAGTTGTACCTGCATATCCGTCTTCATTAATACAACCATCTTTAAAAAATTTCAATGGTACATATTCATCACTCTTATTACATTTTAATTTATACAAGTGGCCTGGGTCAGAAACTATCATATTTACTCCTTAAAAAAATGCTATTGTTTTAATAGTTTCAAAATTATTAGAAACTTTAGAAAACGATTCATTTAATTTCTTCTCAAGCTCAAGAGCTGATTCATAATTTTCATCTTCGCACATCTTTTGAAATTTATCACAAGTTACAAACAAAATATTGCTATCTTTAGCTTTATGCGACTCTGAAATATCAATATCAAACTCTTTATTTAAATAAGTTATAGCTTCTTCAATTTCTTTAACTCTCACACTAATTCCTTTTAAAATATTAAAATAGAGACAAGCAATTAAGCTTATCTCTATTTATTTTCTGAATCTACTAATTGTATTAACGATTCTAAATTTATTTTCTTACTAACATCTTTTCCTAAGAGTCCAAATGCTGAATACATAATTGAACCTTTAGCAAAATTCATAGTTTGACTTTTTATTGAAGGTGTAGATTCAATACCGCCCATTGTCATTGCGTCATTAAAAGGTTTGATAACTTTTGATTCATATAATCCTAGCATAACAGCAGGAGGATTAACTTCTAATTTATCTTTTACAAATTCTACATAATCTTCAACATTTTTAAATTGCTCAAAAACTTTAGATTTTGGATCTGCATTATCCAATACAGTTTTTAATATTTCATCATATACTTTGATGTCTTGGATTTCAACCTGAGCTGAAAATCCATATGACATCAATTGATTGACGAACTGACCTTCTTTAGAATATTCATCTATCATTTTAAAATCCTTTTAAGAATAGTTAAAATTATTTATTCTGAATCAGTAGTGTCAGTTATAACCCCTTTGATAGCTTCAACTTCATCAGCGCTCATAGGATCTGAATTTATTTGTTTAGAAATAAAGTTTTTCAAAGTACCCCATGCATTATCAAATGCTTCTTTAAATTCAGGCTCTGCATCATATTTCTCTTTGGCTTGAGCTCCTCTAAATTTTTTCATCACTCCATTTTCATCAACATAGCCTTTAAGAGTAGTCCAACCACCTGCTGTCGCAAAATACTTAGCATCTTTTAAATATGTAAATGTAGTCCAGAAATGATTAACTCCTGTATGGTAATCAATAATCATATTGAATTTTTGGAATGGTAATCCTGATTTATTTTTAATAAATGTTGCTGTAGATTTGTATCCTTGAAACCCATATTCTGAACCATCTAAATCTCCTGCTCTTTCGATCAATAAGAAGTGGAATGCTGCAAAGTATTGCATTTTACCACCTGGAACTGTTCTATCACCTAAACCTTTTAAAGTTGTAGTTTTAGCATACATATTCATTTTAACATCATCTCTTAATTGATTAATTGCAATTAATGTTAAATTGTGCTCTGTAAATGCTCCGTGAGATGTTCTAATATAGTGATCCATAACTTTAGCTTTAACACCTAATGCAGAGTTTAAATCTTCAACTTCTAATTCTTTTTCAGCAGGAGTATGCGCAATTGAATCCCATAATACATAAATAGGCACTTTTAATTTTCTTTCAATTTTACCTTTGATTATGATTTTAAGAGTATTAAATACTGATTCAACAGTAACTCCTTTTTGAATAAGTATAACTCTTTTAGGATCCAATCCAAATGCAGCAAGTCTTTCATTTGTCATTGATCTTTCAGCATCAATGATTACAATAATTGCATCAGGCTCTTGTTGAGCTCTTAATCCTAATAATTGTAAAGCTACAGTTGTTTTTCCTGATCCTGGATTTCCAACAAATTCTATAAAGTCACCTTGAGGAAACCCTCCACCTGAGAATAAATCGTAAGCTTCAATACCAGTAGCTTTTAATACAATCCCTGAACTTTCTTCACCTTTAACTTCTTTTCTTAAACTATCAATTAAACTTTGAGTTGCACTTATTGCTTCATTAGATGCTACTTTTTCTTTTGCCATGTTTGTAATCCTTTATTTATTTTTAAAATTGTAATATATTTTCAATTAATACTTGTTTAACTGTTGCAATCATTAACTACTTCATATTCTTCAATATCTGTCACATCATATTTTTTCATTAGTTCATCATATGTTATATTTTGCTGAACACCAATTAAGCTACATTTCCAAAAAAATGGATCATATGAGCTAAGGTTATTAGCTTTACACCAATCAGCTCTTAATCCCCACACATCTTCATCAACAGACATTTAATCTTCCTTATTCTTAGATTTATTTTTATCTTTTAATTCTTTAATATCATCTAAATAAGCATCTGGATTATTTTTCATCTTAATTACATCATCCATTGTTAATGATGCTGTATCAAAATCATCAGGAAATAATCTTTTAGCTTTATCAGTTGCATCAAGTCTTATCTTTTGAATATCTTGAGCACTTTTTATAGCTGTTTTAGAAATATCAACGCTAATTCTTGATAATTCGACAAATGCTTTTATTTTTTCCATCTTTTCAGAAGCAGACATAGGTCTATCTCTAAAGTTTTTAAATTCTTTAGAATTTTCCTTATCTGTATTTATAACATCTGATTCTAACTGTTCAATAACTTTATCTATTTTTGTTTGCTTATCTTTTAAAATAGAAGTTTCATTTTTAATAACATTTATTGTTTCTGATGTTCGTTTAATTACATCTTCTGAATTATTAATAGCAGATTCAAATATCTCTAAATTATCATTCATTAACTTATCCTTTGCATTTTGTGTTGAGATTCAACAGGATCAACTTTCTTTTTAAATTCATAATTAATATTTTGCAATATAGCTTTTATTCTCTCAACTTCTTGAGGATTTGAAAGTGTTGACATTAATGTATGATATTCTTGAATGAATTCAATTAAACTAAATTCATATGTTGAATCCTGAATAATGTTTGTATAAATATAACCAGCCATTTCAGTCAAATATATTGATAACATATCATCTTTTTTAAGAATGCTTATTCCTGGAAGATTCATATTACTAATTTGTTCAATAACTTGAGTTTCTGAACTATGCTTTCTATAATTAACTCTAGTACTTTGAGTTGTATTTGAAGTTATTAATTTTGGAATATATTTAAATCTAAATAATGGACTCATCAATAATATTGATAAATATAAATTGAAAATACTTATATTAATATTATAGTATCCTCTAGGGTTTAAATCTATAGGAAATATTAATTTTGATAGAATAGGAATAACGATTAATTCGCTTATCAATGTATTACTTTTAAATGCATTTTGAAATTTAGAAATATGTTTTATATCATAGAAATTATTAACTGAATTTTGCATTATTCTTGAAATGTCATCAATTATTGCTTGGTATTCCATAGACTTGTATTTAACATGTTTTTCTTCAATATCATGATAAACAACTTCAGTTTGATAGATATCTGTGAATACATACATTATTTGCTTATTTAAAAAATCTCCAATATACCCAACAGGATTATGAGCATTTCTCATAAATAATATAATAAATGAAATTGTATAATTATATAATTGTGAAATATATAATTCGTGAGCTTTTCTAATACTATATTCTAAATATTTCCACATTTCATTTCTAGATTGTAAAGTTTGAATTACTTTACCTTTTACAATATTCATAATAGTTTCATCCAATCCTGTATCTATTAGATGCTTCTTAGCTATTTTTCTGATAATCAATTTATCCAATTCTGTTATCTGCATAACTTTATTATATTTATACATCGCTAAGAATTTAATTTTCCAAGAATATATTGCTAAATTTGCTATTAATTCAGGTTCTAAAACTTCACTTTTAATAGAACTTCTCAATCCGTCAGGAATTCTTATTCCTGTAACATCAGGATGTGTTTTTAGCCAAATTTCTAAAGCGTCATATATTTGGTTCATTAAATGCACAATTGATTGCAATAGTTTTTCATCTAATGAATATTTTAGAAATACTCTATATAATTGAAAATATGCTGTACCTAATTCAGGATGGACATTAAAAAATTCTAACATTGAATCTAATATAATGTCTTCAAATTTTCTACTTATTTTTTGATCAAAATGAACATTATATTCTTCGTCTTCATTATGATAAGCTACTACCCAACGAGCTGTGTTAATTTTCTTAAATATAACACCTTCACTAACTTCAATCTCTTTTAAATATTTCAAAAATACTCCTTTTCTTTGATTCATTCTACACTTCTAATGATTTACAAACTAATTATAGTTTAATTTAAATTAAAAATAGATTAAGAGAAGACTATTACATCTTCTCTTAAATATCTAAATTTCCTATTTCATTAGCAATTTGCTCACCAGCTTTAATCATATCACTTAATTCATCTTTCATAGCTAAAAATTCATTAGCTTTCATTATATAACTTGTTCCTGTATTGATTACAGTTATTCCAATCAGCACTGTAGACATAAATGTAAATCCAAATAATTTTAAAATTCCTGCAGCACCCCAAGTTAAAAATGAACCTAAAGCTGACTCAATTGTATTCTTACCTACAAATTGTGAAACATTTTCAAAAAATTCAGGCATTAATTTATTACCAATAGAATATAAAACTCTACCTGCTGTATCTTTTACACCCTTTGTAGCTGCATGAATCGTTTTGTTAATAGATGTAGCTAAAGGCTTAGCGCTTTTAATTATAAATTCCCAACCTTCTAATAATGATTTAACTACAACTACAAATCCGCTAGTTATTTTATTCATCAATTTTGTTGCTGCTTCTTTAATACTAGCTTCTAAGAACACATCTACAGATTCAGTCATACCTTTGATTTGATTTAATGAATCTTCAATCTTTTTGAACTCAACTTTTAAAACTTCATACTTTTTAAGAGCTTCCTCATTTAAATGAATCATATGAGAGATTGCATTCTGTTTCATTGATAATGCTAACATCTTATATGTTGTCGTTGAATTTATATAAGCTTTAGAAGTTCCGAATGATTTTACATGTTTCAAAAATGAAACGCTTGTGTTAGCGAATGTTCTAAATTCAGCATTATTTATTACAACATTTTTTGATTTAGCAAATTTAGCAATATCGACTGATTTTTTAGCTATCATTATTTGCATATTAATTAATGTTTTTGTTTGAGAATAAAACAAATTAATTTGCTTATCTTGAATAGATAATTTAGCGTAATCTGTAATTACTATTTTTTCTCTTAATAATTGCTCAATTCTCATTTGATCATTCATTTGCTTTGTGTATTCAGTTATATTTAACTTTTCCATTTACATATCCTATTTAAAAGAATTTATGGGTTGTTAAATTTGAAGATTTAACATATTTTAAAATAGAAAGGATTAAAATTGACTGAATTGCCAAAGTATGGTGAAATACCTTTAAATAGTACAGTTTATAAATTTAGTTCAGAAGCTTCAGCAGGAAAAACATATAGAGGTTATGTAGTAAATAGAAAAGATCCTCTGGGCATAGGAAGAATCCAAGTACATATTCCGGAGCTGCAAACTCCTAAAGATGTTCAAAAAAATCAAATATATCCTATGAAATATATTTGGGTTTATCCAAAGTTTTCAAATCAAGGAGTACATTCAGTCCCGTGGTATAACCAGTGGGTTGAAGTAACTTTCAGAAATAATGATTTCAATCAAGGAGTCTATGAAAACGCAATCGTTCACGAAGATGAACCTTTATGGGAAATGAATGAATCTATGGGTTCAGGAATTCAACCTCCAAACGGTTTAGAAGAATCTTTAGCAGGTGAAGGTCAAAAAATTGATAGATCTAAAGAAACTAATTCTGATGTTAGAATTACAAATCATGAAAAAAGAGCAGATAATTATAGTCAACACTTTGTTAATGCTAGTGATAGATTAAAAGTATTAGCTGAAGATTTAAGGGAAGCTTGTTCAGATTCTCATGTTGTAACTAAAACACCTAGACAAGCACACTATCATGTTTATCAAGATCATCCTGAATTAAATTTTATTGAAAAGAGAACTGGTAATAGAAAAGTTTTTGTAATGCACGATAAATTAAATTATACATTGATTAGAGATAAAGATCAATTTTCATTTATTATGCATCATGGTGAGAATAATGAAGACAATTATATTGAGTTAAGAACTAGAGATAAAAATATATTGATGCTAGATCAAGAGAATAGAACTGTTTATTTGAAATCTCATTACGGTCAAGGTCTGATATTTGAAGATGATACTAAATCGTATTTCTTAGGAACTAAAAGTGATTGGATGTGGGATGTGGGATTGTTTACGAGTCAATTAGCAGCGGAAGGAAAATTAAGGAAGTATAGTTCATATTACAGTCGAAAAACTAGACCAAGGTCGTTGGTAGGGTCTGTTGTACTTACATCTTTAATGAATATGTCTTATCGTGGTGGAACAGGGGCTGACGACATCCTCAGAAACTCTCAGCTTAATCGAGAAAGGGGTCATATCGCGATAAACGGGAATAATGGATTTATTTTTATGCAGGATTACATAAGTTAAAAGTAGAAAAAATAAAAGAGAAGCTTAGTTGCTTCTCTTTATTTCTTTTATGAATGATAGTTGCTTAGGAGTTACTATTTTAATAAATCCATTTTTATACATATTGACTGCTTCAGTCTCAGAATCATTAAAATATTTGATCTCTTGCGAATTAGAATCAAAGCTCTTTTTAATATTTGCCTTCGAGCATTGATATCTTGAAAGTTTTGTTTTACTATTTAGATTAACATAGAAGTATCCGCTTTCACTCTTTTTTAAGAATCCAAATCCTAATTTATTGTAAACTTCACCTTTAGAAATAGCTCCGTCAGCATAAGTTATGATATTATCATATCCTGTAGACAGATTCCTTTCAAAATATTTTAAAAGCTTAGAAGCTCCACCTACTACTGTCAGATTAGTTTTTGAAGCTAATCTGTAAATTTCTATACAATTAGATAATCTTGTGAATAAAGGTTTACCTAATGTCATCACTTGAACTAATTCATTATCATAGAATAATCCAATTGAAATGTTTGTATTTCTACTACCTTGAATATGATAGAGCTCTAAAAAGTCTTTCGCTTCCGCATAATCTATTACTCTTACTTCACATTTTCTAGCATATATTTTAGTAGTGTTCAATTGCAAAGCGTTTCTAATGATTGATAAATTAATATCAATATTGTTGGAATCGTATAATGTAATAACAGAATAATTATATCTCATATATTTAATTTCAATCAACTTATGTGAATTGATTGAATCTAAACTTTGTTTAGGTATCACATAGTTTATCAAAACTCCTGAGACTAATAAAATATTAAATCCTTCATGAGACAAGTCTTGAATTTCACATTCACTCATATTATTTATTTCACTTTTCAACATAGCAAAATTGTTTGAAACATTATGTGAAATTTGAGAAGATAATCCTTTAACAGCTAATGATATAGCATCAACAGGGTCAATTGATAATAATTCAGTGTTTCCTGCATTCAGCTTGAATATTGAATCTTTATTATTTCGATGATCTTTGAATTGATGTAATATTTGACTTTCAATTTTATATGCTTCAAATATATTATTAAGTTGAAACTCTTTAATTGTACTTTCATCAATTAAATCAAGCTCTCTATAAAATCTTACACTAACATCGTGTTTAGTTACACCAACTTTCCATAAGTTTTTATCTTTAATTTTAAATGTATATATTTTTCCTGAATCAAACATATTTTGTCTATTACAATAAGTGCAACCTAAATATCTACCTTCATGCATATTTGTAAATGCTGACGGCAGAACTAATATATCGCCATGATTTTTACAAGTTACAATTAGCTTATCATTAGAAGTAACATATTCAGTATTATTATATGTAAATTGATCGCCATATATTTCAGAAGCTGTAGATATGAAATCTTCAGTTGTAATCATTTGACCTGAACATTTACCACAACCGAATACTGATTCTTTATGAACTTGCTTAGTTTGGCTAAACAAACCGTGATCAGGACAAATAATGTCTACAAATTCACCCATACCTACAACTTTAGCTTTTGAATAATCAAATTTATTATTGAACTTTTCATTACATTCAACTACCCATTGATTATGACTAGCTTCAAGTCTATCAGCCATTTTTTGAATATTTTCTGCTTCTAAGCAAGTCTTACAACCTAACCTTGAAGCCATAACTAATGTAGTCGAATTCCATTCAGACTCAGTATCGCATACGTTACATTTTGTGATAGTTTTTGAATCATTGCTATCAATATAATCGCAAGATAAAACTTGTATGTCAAATTTAGATTCAATTGCTTTAATTGTTTCTAATTTTCTTTCTTCAAGTGGCTTATCGCTTAATCTTCCGCTGCATAATTTACACCCTGATTTAGAAGTTTCATGAGTATTTCTACCAACAACAAATTCTCCGTGCTCAGGACAGATAATTGTGACTTTATCTGAATGCGATTCATATTTAACCTTTGAATAATCAAATTTATTATTGAATTTTAAATTACATCTTGCAATCCAATCATTCATTAATTTTTCAATATTTTCAGAATTATCAACAAGGTTATATCTACATTTAGGACAACTTCCATACTTGCTAGCAAGATGTTGATCTCTTCTGATTTTAAATTCACCATGATCTGGACAAATTATAGTTATTTTATTTTCAGCATTAATAAATTCAACTTTTGAATAATCAAATCTATTATCAAATTTCTCTAAACATTTAACTTTCCAATTATTAATTGAATCAATCATCTGCTTATTATGAGCATTGATTTGATTCGCATTTCTACTTTGACCTGTTAAAGCTATTGAAACCTTAGACCCTATTACAGCGTTACTACATTGAGCACATCCATAAGCTGAATCATATTTATGCGAATTCCTTGTAGTTTGAAATTCTCCATGAATAGGACAGATAATAATGATTAAATCTGTTTCTGAACATATATCAGGAACTTTAGAATAATCAAACTTGTTATTAAATTTATTTGTACAATATTGCTTCCAATTAGTAACAATTTGCTTCATTTTAATTTCCAATTTATCAGAATCAACACAATATCTGCAACCTCTAGGGCTATTAGTGACTGCTGTTGCACAGCTCCATTCACTAATTTTTCTACAAACGTTACATTTAGAAGTTGTAGGAGAATCAGTCCCTGTTTTATAATTACAATTAATTATCTTAATATCAAATTTTGATTCTACTTTATTTATGAATTCTTCCATTCTCTCATCTGAATCAGATTTAAGTTTTCCGCATTTGTAACATCCAGTTACACTATCATAATGCGTAGATCTTGTTGCTTTAAATTCTCCATGAATTGGACATATAATCGTAACTTTAGTTTCAGCATTTGTAAGCTCAACTTTAGAATAATCAAATTTATTATTGAACTTTTCTGAACATTTAGCTTTCCAATTATTTACTGATTCAATTAACATTAAAACTTTACCACATTGTGTACAACCATATTTACTTTCCTAATGATTTCTTTTTGTAGTTTTAAATTCGCCATGTTCAGGACAAATAATAGTTTGCTTTACATTAGCACCAACAGTAAAATCAACTTTTGAATAATCAAACTTGTTATTAAATTTTAAATTACATCTTACTATCCATTTTTCAGTTATTCCTTTCTGTTGTTCAAAATATATATTCACATCTTAACCTTTCATATATTATCTTAAAAGTTTAACATCAAAACTTTTCAGCTTAATCTCCTCATAATGATCAACAATTATTTGAAACAACTTGATCCAATCATGATATGATTTTTCATAACTATCAAATTTTGAAGCATCAAAATCATAATCTTCAAAGTTCTTAGATTTTATATCACCTGTCCCATTACAATCCCAACAAGTAATTACACCCGAATCATCTGAATCGTCTGATTCATATTCACACTCACCATAACCTTGACAATTTTCACATTCAACACGAATATATTCGTGCTCTATGTAAAATTTAACTGGAGGTCTTAGTTCTGAGAATAAAGCATTAATATCATTGATTGCTGTTGTATATTTATTTTCTTCCAATGTTTTGAGATATGTAAAAATAGGGTATAGATAAATTAAATCATCTAAACAATAACCGTTATCGATCCATTGTCTGATTCCTCCATTACCTACTTGATAATTGAAGTTTCCTAAAACTACTGCAGTTCTATGCAAATCTGTAAATAAATTAATTACTTGATGCTTGCCATAATTTGCTGAAGTTGTTTTCAATCCTAAATATTGCCAAGAAGTATAGACTTGATTCATCAAGTGTTGAATATCTCTATTATTTACAGTAAAATGTATAAATTCACTTGTAACTGCACTTATATTACATTTTTTAAACTCATTTTCTAATTCTTTTTCTGCTTCATATAATCCAAATTTCATCTTATTTTCATCCTTTTTTTTTATTTTATTTTAATTTTTAATAGAAATGCCAATCTTTGTCATATTCTTTATCATTATGCACCCAAATTACTCTTTTCAAAAATTCTTCAGAGTATTTATTTTTCATACTTTCACAAAAATGCACCTGTTTAGATGGCTCATCCCAATTTGAGTAGTCGTGAAAGACTTTACAATTAATAGAATTCTTTTCTATTTCAGGATCTCCTACAGTATCGCCTGTGAAATATACACCTGAAGGAATTGAAATAACATCTTTAAATTCAACACTATTTAAACTATATTCTTTGTTGTGTGATAATATTCTCAATCCATAACAAGGTTGAAAATGAGGAGATTCAAATGCGTCTAATTTAAACATATCTAGGAATATTCCTCCATCTTCAATCATTGATAAAGTATAGAATTGCTCATCAAATTTCTTATAACCTGACACAATACCTTTAGTGTCTTTCAAATAGTGACTCAAGTCTTTATATACATCTTCGCCACAATATATATTAGGTTTTATATCTTTAACAAAGAAAAGATAATATATTAAAGTTCTTAAACTTCCTATATGATCATCATCTAAATGCGAAATGAAAATATGATTTAATTTATCTAAAATATCTTCATTTTCTTCTCTTAATTTCTGATAAACAGAATAACCGCAATCAAACAATAAATATCCTTCTGATCGTAGATCAACTAAAAATGAAGTATTTGTATCTTTGAAATTAAATGCTCCACCATTACCTAACTGTTTTACTCTCACTAATTTAAACATTTCTAATCTCCTTAATTCATTTACACTGCAAAAATCTATTTATTTTGTCATATATTTTTGCTTTATTTCCCAATGTGGAAATTATTTCATCTGTAATTCCTTTCTAATATTGTGTAGTTAAACACAAATGGAATTTTGTATCTCTTGATTTATAATCATTTCTCTTTTCAAATAGCAAAGTGTCTAATTCTTCTTGATTCACTTTAATATTAGGATATTCTTCATTTATTATTTCTTCTATCAACAGCATCATAGCATAAGATAAAGATCTATAAGAAACTTGTTCAGGTGAATCTTGAATGAATAATTCTTCTCTTTCAATTTTATCATTTAATCTTTGAATATTTGCATTCTTTTCACCTAAGTATGAAAACAATCCATATTCAACTTCTAACATTTTAGGAATCTGATAATCAATGCAAGGATTGCAGCATAACTTAGATAATTCATTAAATTGTGTATTATGATTTATAAATGTGTTAGAATATTTTACATATCTACAAATTGACATTATAAAATATTCTTTTTTCTTTTTGAAGAAATCGTGTAGAAACAGTTTATTATTGTAGAAATGCATCAATAAATTTTCCACATTATTGATAGAGATATCAAATTTCATACTCTCTATTAATAACTCTAATCTTTCCTTTCTTAATGTAACAAAAGATGTAATCACAGCGTATATTGAATTATAAAAATCCTCATCAGAAGCTGTATTGTAATAAATTAATGAATCTAAATCTGAACTATTCAATTTATGTCTCACATTATAATCCATTTGAATTCCGTTAGGTATCCAAAAGCAAAATTGTTGTAAAGAAATTATAAAATTTCTACTAATTATCCGCTTAATAATTTTTTCTTGCTCAGTATCAGTAATTGAAATTGAGTGATAATTATTATCCTCATCTGTATTAATAATTCTATTATTCACAATATCATTAATATCAAATTTTTCTAAAAACTTGCTATTTAAAATATCTCTTTTCAATTCTTTTAATTCAAACTGTGTTGAACAAAATTCTTTAACAATCTCTCTTTGATTCTCTTGAAGTTTATTAATTTCGTTAACTGTATGATTCATACCAATTCCTTTATTTTGTGAATTTTAAATATAGCGACACCTCCAACAAATCTGAAAAGTTCAAAATCTAAATCAAGCTTGTCGGAATAAGCTTTAATCATTTCATTTATTTTTGATTTTCTTTCTTGAGATGATTTATTGCACATTTTTTTGCGTTCAATTTGAAATTCTTTAATTGCATTTGAAAGTTGATTTCTAAATTCAACTAATTTTTCTCTATCATTTGAAACACAAACAGGAATACTTATTACTTCGTCTCCCGATATTTCAGGATCAAACATTTCGACTAATATTAAAATATATTTCATATTAACTCCTGTTTATTGATCAAGCCATCTTTTGAATATCTGACACAATTTTTAAATCTACTAGGATAATAATCATGATTATTAACTTTATCAATTCTATCTTTATAAACAGTAAATGATTCATTATTTACTATTCTAATTGTGCAATCTAACTTTTTATCATATACATATTTACAATGAGCATACGATGAATGTTCCTCAAGAGTATCTTGATTTTCAGAAATATGTTTTTCTATTTCTCCATATGTTGTGTTTTCTAAATCCATTTTATTTCTCCTCTTTATTTAATTAATACAAATATTTCTTGATTAAATATGCATCATAGAATACTTGAAATATGTTCAAACTTATTAATAGTATTGCATATGTTTTTAAGTCCATATGCAAATACGTTAATAAAAATAACGATAATACACTACCAATTGTTAGTCCATATAAACTAAAATCTCTATGCCAACCTCTAGCTATTTTTAAAAACTTTTTACCTACTTCTGTTTTCAAAGCTCTATCCTCTAAGTCTCTCGCTGACTCTCTTGTCATTATACCTGTGACATTAGAGACAAGTATAATCAATATGTATAGACATATTGCCGACTCTGCACTAATGCCATAATATAATGTAGACAACAATACTGCTGACAACATTATGAAATCAACTATAACATCTAATGTGCAAGCTAATGCATAATTTATTTTATTATTAGCCACATACCTACTAGTCGCTATACCTATTAAAAACATTATAGTTTCAAATATTGGAATATTATTTTCTCCTATCTGCCCTTTAGATATAATCACATATGTAGATAATCCTGCCCACACAATGGATGCTATTAATGTATTCATAATTGTCTTTCTATAATATCCTATATAATCCATACCCATTAAATCTCCTTTAATCTGGCTTCTCAACAATTATTTATATAAGAAAAGAGAAAGAGAAGACCCTAAGGCCTTCTCTTTTTAAACTTAATTCCATTTGTATTTGAAAAATCAATACTATCTTTAAATATGATTACAAATATTATAAACCCATAAAATATCACAGTTAATACTGCAACAATAGGAATTATCAGAAAAATGTAAACTATTGTGAATATTGCAAGTATCAATGAAATAAATATGGATTCAAGTGTTTTAGTTAATATGTTGTTGAACAATTTAATATCCTTTATTTGATGTTATAAAAGGAACTCTGTAGCGTTTGTACTACTTGCAATGATGAAATAAATTCTTTAGCTTTAACTAAAAATTCATACACTCCAATTCTTTTTAATAATCCTATACCTAATGATCTAAACATAATGAAGATTGAATATACAGGTCCCAATTTTTTCAAAAAGTTTAATGTATTTGGAGCCATCATCAGAATAACTCCTATCAACATTCCAACTAATCCACCCATAGGAGTTTTCTTAAATAACCCTATAATTATAGCTACAACAAAACCTCCACCTAATAATTTACCCATTGATAAAGATTCCATATTTCCTTGAGTTTCAGCTTTCTTCTTCTCATCTATTGACGCTTTAATCTTTTGCTTTATATTAACCATAGCTCCGACAACAGATTGAATTGTCTTAAATATAAATCTAAAGAATTTTGCTAGCATTGGAAATTCTTGCTCTAATTTATTTCCTAATATTCTCATACTAAATCTAAATTTTTTAGTAATCTCTTCAACTTTAACTAGATTAAATAAATTCCAAGATTCTTTTTTCTTTTCTTCATTTAACTCCGAAACACTTTTACCCATAGCTTCTGCTAAAGTTAATAATAAAATATTAATCAATCCAATAACAGGAACTAATATTGCTAATATTAAAAAGTTATTCTGAACTTTATTTAAAATTGAAAGCATAACTTTTGCTATACCTACTTTCATTGATGTTTGATTACCTATAAGATTTAATACAGTTTTTAATCTTGACACTAATTTAGGATAAATTAAAACTGTAGGAGCTAATGCAAATAAGTATCCATAATAATACATATTCATTGCCATCTTTTCAGTAAACTTTACATTTTTATCATTTGCTTGTCTAGCTCTAGCTCTAGCAATAAACATAGAAGATGTTAAGATTCTAATTGAGAATCCTATAGAAGCTGTTCCATTAGATAATGGTTGAACAATAAAATCATCTCTATATTCATTAAACAATCCTGAACCTAACATTTCTGAAATTGCCATTTTTAATCCTTATTTGCAACAAAGTGACATTTACACTCAAGTTGCTTGTTCTTTTTTAATTCTTTCTGCTTTTTCTCTTGAGTTAATTCAATCTTAGAGCTATTACCAAGATATCTACTAGCAATATTTTTAAGTAACATTTTTGTTTGAGCAATACTCATTCCTAATCCTTTTAATATTTGATAATTAGAAAATCAATCACAATCAGAACTGCTGCAACTAGAGGAAGATAATATCCTGAATAGAACAAAGCTTTCATTTCATTATCTCTGAAACCATAGTCGCTATTATTAAAATCAACAGTAGATCTAATTGAGTAACAGGTTTGTTCAAATTATCTAGGACTCTTTGAAATCCATTTGTAAATCTTTGTTTTAGATTCATATTAATTACCTCTTTGAACTTATAAATTTAGCGTAGTCAATCAAAAGATTATCAGTTAATTTTCTAACTGTTCTTAAGCTTTCATTTATAGATGATTTAATTTTCTTGTATCCTTCTAATTCATGTAATAAATCTGAAGATGATAATACAATTATTTTATTTAAAAAATAAGCTTGAGAATTTATATCTTTTGAAAATTTAATTGTATTGAATAAATACTTAATAGTTTCTTTTCCATAAGCTTTTGCTAAATTAGTATAGAATTCGGTATAATTTAAAAAGTCGCTAAAATATCCAGCATAATATAAAACATCATATAAATTTCTTGAATTAGCTTGAATCATATTATTAATTCTAACATTTATAGCTATTCTAGAATCATACATTGATTGGTTTAATATTTCAGTTTGATTCAATAGATCAATAGTATTTAATTTAGCTTCAGAATCACTTAATCCATAAATGTGTCTAAATAATGAATATGCTATACAAATCGTAATATCATCATGAGCTTCAGTTTCACTTCTACCATACAACTTGTTATATAATTTAACCATCAATTCTCTTTGAAATAATAATGCAAATGCGCTATATTCCATTATGAATGTTGATTTTTTACTTGATGTTATATAATGATAACTCATATTTCCTACCATTGAATCAACAATAACTGATAGTTTTTCAGAACTTCCTAAAGCACCAGGTAATTGTTCATACACTTTAGCATCTGTAAAATCGACACCCGACATAATTATAGGATATATCTTACTATTCAATCTCGAATTATAGATATCAATTATATTGTCTGATTTAGAATCTAGTAATATAAATTCTAATTCTTTAAATTTATGAAATGCTCCGCTTAAATTTGTGAAGTTATCATAAATTCTGTTAAATGCTTCTTCATTAACATCTACACCTTGAACATACTCATTTATTGTAATCTTTTTTGATTTCATATCTTCCCTTTAAATCATAAGTTGCTTTTGATAAAAGCTATTCATTCTAGATATTAGATCTGAAAGTGTTAGCTCAGGAGATATTTCATTATTCAGAGCTGAATTAATAATATTAGATTTACCACCTGAAATATCATTTTTAAAACTTTCAGCATTTGAAGTTAATATCTCTCGATCAGTTGAAATGTTTTCAACACCTTTATATTTAATATACGTATTCCCAAATATTGAATTTTTAGAAGTTATAGTTTGAGCAGATGGTGTCATAATTTCATCATCAGCTTTACAATCCCATAAACCTTTAACCTTTCCATTTAATAGCCAGCAAACTTTTGAATACATTTGCTCTTTAGTTATTGATTTTACAGCAAGATCTAGTCTGAAATCTTTCAATACTTTAACAGGTTTAGATGTTTTATAAATATTACTAAGATAAACGGAATCATACATATGATTTCTTAAATCTTGAAATTTAGTATTGTCTTCTAAGTTATATACTTTTCTTGGAAATAATTTAGAATCTTTCATTAATCGCCCTCACTCAAAGGTTCAGTAAATTCAATAGGTTCAATTTCATAAAAAGATATATCACCTTGAACAAAATGATAATTTGCAATACTATTCATGATCATTGCATGATGTTCTGCAGCATCTAAACTTTCAAATTCTGCAGTATTTAAAGAAACTGAAGGCATATCTTCATATCTTTTAGTTTTTCCTATACAAGCATACAATGTCATTTTTCATCCTTTTTAATTTTTAATAATCTAAAATTGGAGCTAATTCAAAGTAAGGAATTCTATCTTCGTCATATAGACCTTTTTGAATTTTTTCATCTATTATTTCATTTTGCTCATTCATATATTCTAAAGCATCTATTTCTAAATAGAATCCAGGAATCACTCCAATTATTTCAGGATCAGATCCTACAACAGAAACTAGTTTAATTACTGCATACATTTATTCTCCTTTCAAATCAGAGAATATATCTAATAATTCAGAGTTTAAATCTTTATGAATATCTTTAGAGATCTGCTCAGTCGTTGAATTGTCTGAACCTTTGTTTTCTAATGCATTATTTTGAGAATTCCAACCACCCTCTAAATATGGAGAAGTTGTTATATTTTCAGCCAATTTGATTTTAGCTTCTAATTCTGGATCAACATCATAAAATTCTAAAATCTTTTTATAATTACCTTTTACTAATTGTAAAGGAATATCTAAAAATCCATTATGATATTTTTTATGTAAAGTACCAGCTAAAGGAACTATTCCAATGAACATACAGAAATGCAATTTAATTACCTCTAAGGCAATATCAAATGAGCTAAACTTTACTTCTTTATACATTTTATCATCAATTACAATTTTACAAATATCATATAATGTAAAAGGATAATGATGCAATTCAATATCATTTGTTTCTTCATTATTTTCGCCAGTCAATGAACAAACATCTGCTTTTAAAGAACTTCTACAAAAAGATACAAACTCTTTATATTCTAAAGAACCTCTAACTAATCTTTCACAATTTTTAATGAAACCTTTATATTCTTTTTCATCGAGACTATCTCGTTTAAAAGGCAACACTGATTGTAAAGAAGTTGATTTAACACCAATATCGTCTGAGCTAATATCATCGTCTTCAGAATACAAACCCTCTACTTTTTGAGCTTCAATTTCAATTTGTAAATTAATAGCATCTTCATCATCAACAATTACTTCTTCATTTAAACTTTTCATTGCCTTTACTTCCTACTTTATTTATCTTTCTTTTTATCTGTAGAAGTAGGAAAAGGTTTCTCTTTTAGGTCATCTTCTTTTGCAACAACAGGTGCTTTTTCAACAGATTGATTAACAGCTTGTGTTGGAGCTGGTGTAGGCGTTGTTGGTGCTTGAACTATTTTATCAAAGGGATTGTTATTAGACTTAACTGCAACTGGAGCTGCTTCTTCAACTTCTTTAAGTGATCCTTGAAATTTATAGAATTTAATCTTAGCTTCTAAATCTGTTGATACAGGAATTAATTCAACTTTAATACCTGTTGTAGGAACTATAAAAGTTTCTTTATTTCCAAAAGTGTTTAAATAATCTATTGCAAATTCCATCTTAGGATTTACTGTTATTAATTTTACTATTTTCATATTCTTTTCCTTTTTAGTTAGTTTGTTTCTTGTTAATCTTCTTTTAAGACATCAATATAATGTTCAACAATATTATAATTATCAGGATCTCTTCTAATTGCAACTCTAGAAGGGTTTTGACCATCATTTAATAATGTTGTTGTATGACCATATGCATCTTTCACAATCTCTTGAGTCATTAATAATTGACCATTTGAAATTATTTCAGTTGTAACAGGTTCATCTCTATCATCGTATTTAACATTTTTCGTAACTCCTGAAGGAGTAACACCTGAAATTGCAGCAAGTGTTATCTCTCTCCTTCTATATCTTTTACTATAATTTGTAATCATATTTAACCTCTATAGATTTTATTTGTATGAAACTCAACATTCGCAACATTTATAGAATGTTGAGGCAATGTTGTATTAGAATATAATTTCATATATGAATGATTATCAACAAATCTCATTTTATTTTTTGTATCATTATCTCTATTAAAATAATTATGCTTATTTGTTTTATCATTTTCTTTATGAACATATCTTGTATCAACTTTTCCTTCAACTGCACCATAATTATCTAATTTAAATTCTATTCTAGGAAGAATCATAGTTTTAGTTGGATAAGCTACATATTTTTTATCATCAGAAACAATAATTTCATTCCAATATTCATCATAAAATTTATTAGGTTGAGTAGGAATCTTTCTTAATTTTTTAAATCCTCTAGGAATTGTATAATATTCAAATTCAACTGTAGTAATCATATAATCATTATGTGTTGCACCTGTACCAGGATATTTGAAATCATTAGCGTTAATAATTAAATATCTTTCAACTGTATTGTGACTCATAAAGAATTCAATATTAAAATCTTTTTCAAATACCATATATTCATTTGTACCACCTAAAGCGTATCTTCTTCCTTGATAATAATCTTTATTATTATATTTTGGTTTATCAGAATATTTAGTTGCAAATATTCTAATTTTATTAGGAATCATAGCTTGTTGGTTTTCTTGTGAATTAAATACTTCAATTTTAGATATATTTTCATTTCTAACTTCATCAACTTCATCTTTTTTCAAATATTGTTCATTCAAATAATCATTAACTTTAAATACAGTTGAAGTATTACCTATATAATAAGAATATGTATTTCCTCTAAAAATCCAATAAGCTATTTCAAAGTAAAATGAGTTGTAGTGATCGGGATAATGAGCTCTACCTGTAGTTGAATGAATAGTTAACGTGTGTGGTTCACCTAAATTTTGAGAATCTTTAAGCATATCTTCTCTAGCTTGAACTATTTTTTCTTCATAAAAATCATTAATATTTGAATACAAACATCTGCTTCCATGATAATATTTATAAGTTATACCTGAAACTGATCCGCTCGCACTACTAAGAGTATAACTGATTGCAACTTCATAATAAGCATAGGATGACAAAATTCCGCAAGTAGGATATCTTCCAGATCCACAAAATGTTTTATAACTTGGAAAAAATAATATACCTAATTTACCTTTTAATGCATAGCTTATATCATATTGAAGAGATGTTGAACAAATAAATCTAAACATAGTATATTTATGAATCCCTGTATAAGATCCATACTTAGTATTATTTCCTGCAAAAACATGTTCTTCTCTAAATCTATCTAATGTATGATAATTGATTTGTGTAGGATTTGTTGTATTATGTAAACCATTAATATATATCCCAGTTTTACATTCATCAAAGTTTGAATGTTCACCATTTGTAATCCAGGAATTTATTTTTGTTTGTAAAAATGGAATGAATTCATATCGATAATTATCTTGAAACTCAAATCTAATTGGCAAGTTTGGACTTATGAATCTTACATATCCTGTTATGTTGTAATTTTTACAAAGATCATTAATGAAATTATCATCAATTCTTTTAACATCAAATTGTTTAGATGAACCTCTAACTGTGTGTAATACAGAAATATCAATATTTACTGCACTTGTTATTCTAGAAAATTTATCATGATAAATTTGATCTGCAAATTTATTTACAAATAATACATATTTATGCATTCCTTTTTCAATATAATGAAATCCTAAGCAACCATGATGATAAGCATAATAAGGATTATCAATATTGCTATTAAATTTTTTCATATTAGTATTAGGATTGCAATGATCTCCATTAAATACAGCTTCATTAATTTTTCTTAAATTAGCTAAATTTATCCCCGTTCTAAATTCAATAACACCTTTTGCAAACTCTTCAATCTTTTCTGAAACAGGAGCCTTATCTTTAGGTCTAAATTTAAATCTTAATTCTCTATATTGCTTAATAATTTCATGAGTAACTGAAGGAAGCATTGATCCGTTAGCATTTAAATGTCTAAATACAATGAATACTTTTTTACTTTTATTCAAATTAAATCTATGTTTGATTTTAGCATCACCTGAACCTAAGTAGCTAATATCACTAAATGTCCCATTAGCTCTTTGAATTTCTAACCAAGCTAAATCAAAATTAAATTCAATTGTATATAATTCAGTAATATTAAAGTCAACAATCTTTGCAAAATTTTCATCATAAATCGCAACAAATATGTTTTTATCTTCTGCAGTATCACCTAATTGATTCTTAGCATCTAATTTGAAATCATAAATATATCCATTTAAATTCATAGAAATATAAGGATTAATTGCAATACCTTGTTTAGCACCTAATGATGCACTGAAGTCTTGGTAATCTAAATCAAATTTATCTCGCATAATGATATTTGATATATGCGAAGCTGTAATATTTTTATTATGAATTATTTTTTGATAAGGAGTCTCATACATATTTCTTTGACTCAAAATATCTTTAATAAATATAATCTCATTTGTAGAAGGATCAATTGATAATTTATAATATTGTAAAAATGAACCATCAAGTGGATCTTTTGATTCATCTTTAACAGATGAATCATATTTTATTGAAAAATCAACATCTTTAATATAAAAATCATCATGAGTTTCAAGATGGAAATTAATTTGATCAACAACTAATACTTTATTAACTAATGTAATTTTATATTTAACTGAATTAATGTTTATATAAATCCCATTATCATATTTTATAGCTGTTGAATCATCAGCATTTGAAACTTTATTGAAAAATATTTGATTATTCAACTTAGAATATTGCAATGAATAATATTCATTAAGTTTTGTATCAAGAATACAATATTGTTTAGCTCTTATTTTGAAATATTCATAAAAATCAGAACCTGTATTTTGATATGAAACCATAAATGTATCATACTCAATATCATAATGTGAAGGATGCGGAATACAATTTGAAATAACAGGATTATCATCTTGATGATAATGAATTATTGCAGCATCTTGAGCTTTTAAATCAGTAGTTAAGGGTAATAAATCACAAGTTAGACATTTTCCTTTATCGTCTTTAACACTAGACTCACCAGTCAAACCATTTCCTAACCAATAAGTAAGCCTTCTTGTATCAAAATATGCAAAGTGATGATAAGGATATGTAAATGATCCGTTGCAAGAGCAACAAGTATTAGTTATTCTTCTCATATCAATCACTCTATGATTGTAATATTGGTCTAAAGAATTTGATATTAATGTTCCTGTATTTCTAACAGTAGGATTTAGCCCTAAATTATACATTAAAGACCTCCATGTAATTGAATTTTTATTTGAATAGGAATATATTGATAAGCATTTAATATTTGAACATTTTCAAATGTAACTTGAGCAAATGGAACATCTATCCCATTGTGCTCCATAATTATTTGATATCCATAAATGAATAATCCATAATTATCAGGAATATTAAACATTAAATTTAATGGTTTTATTAATCCTTTAACTTCAAATTCTGTTCTACTTATAGTATGAAATATGGCTTCAAAATCTTCTTCATTTACTATGAATCTTGAATCATTAATTATTTTTGAATTCCAATAATCATATGTAGTTGAACCTATAATTGAAGAAATATTAGCATTTTTTGATTCAGATATTAGTAATGAAATACCAGCAAATTTAAAACTTGTTGGCTCATATCTAAATGACGACATAATATGTCTTGCTGAATCATTAACTCTTACAAATCTATTATCTGTTTGATTTAAATCTTGTAAAATTCCCGCTTTAGATGATCTATTAAATAAGAAATGCATCTTTCTATCTGTTTTATTTTTCATTTCAACTTCAACATTACTCATTGTTAAATTGTATGATATTTTATGATCTAATAATTCCTTTGAATCTACATCAATCAAATCAATTGATTTAATGACCATAGATCTTAGATTATTAAAATCATATTCCTCAATTGCAAAATCTGCTTTTGTAAAATAGCTAGAATGTGAATATAGATAATACTCTATTCCTGTAAATTCTAATTTATCATCAACTAATATATGTGGATATTTAATTCTCATATTCATCTTTTCAGGATTAATTGATCTATTTGCTGAATTAAAAACTATATTTGTATATTTAGTAGCATAATATTTTGATAAATTTTCCTGATCTATTTTAAATGATACTTGATCTAATCTATCAGAATAGCTAGGTGTAATTAAAGAACCTAAACTATCATCTTCATACATTAATAATGATGAACATCGCATATTGAAATTTAATCCACTTGCTTGTTCAAATGGATTTTCAAAATAAGAATCAAATGTGAAAACTTCATTATTAAATATTGTGAATGTTGCATCAATTTCTTTTGTTTCTGAATACACTTCAGCTTCTTCTTTATATAATTTTAAATCTAATGTAAATATACTCTTATCATATTTTAAATTAAATTCATATTCATCATGATCAATCACAGAATATTGTTTTAAATCAAACATTATCTCATCATATAAATCTATTCTTTCATTAAAATGGTCTGTAGATATAATATAAAATGTCATAAGTTTTTCATGATTTTCAAAAACTATACAACCTAAAGGTATGTTAAATCTATATTTAAATCTGATTGATTTTTCACATTTTAAATTTATTTCAAACTCATCTGGAGCTATAAGGTAAGGTTTGAGATATAATTGACCTTGCTTTATAGCTGGAATTTTATATTGATATTTTAATAATTCATCAGGATTTAAATTGATAGTTTCAATATCACTTTCTAAAAAATTATAATTAATAACACTTTTATCTTTTGATCTATCTATATTATATGTTGCAATTTCATTAAGAATATTGAATTTAATATTTGATGAATTTATAATTTTTTGAAATTCCAATTTTTTTAATTCAGCTACTTTATAATGCGGTGTCAATAATCTAAGCCCATTCACAAACATATTTTCAGCATTAGTCATAACTTTTATTGTTTGAGTTTCATCAGGTTCAAGATATGATGCAATATATTTTGTTTTACCCATGATTTTATCATTAACTGATCCTACATTGATCATACTCTATCCTTTGATTTTATTTTAAGTTTTTAATCATCAATTATCATTGATGCAGCCCAAGTAGTAGGATCATCAACAATATATTCAACACTATTCGGATCATATTTCGAAAGTGTTTTGCCTTGATGAGACATTGCAAACCCTTCAGCAATAATTGAGCAATACCCTGCTTTAGATTTTCCATTTTTAAATATAATAGATAAATTTCCAGGATTTGCAAATGCATCATATTCTGAATCAGGAATGTATTGATTTAGTCTATCATATAATGTAAAATTTACTAATGGTGTTTGCAAATGATGTCTTACCATCCAAACACTTCCTTCTTCAAATGTGTATGTTTGATGAACTACTTGATTTTTAGGAAGCACTATTCTTAAATTATCAGGATCAAATGATGACCCATTTTGAGATAATATTGGCATCCAACAAAAATATCTTATCAACTGTCCTTCATATTTAATTGGAGCCCTATGTAATATGAAGGCTACCATATTATCATCATTATCAAATAACCCAATTGCATTTAACTCACAAAATGATTGTTCAGGAAATAAAATTCCTTGTATTGCAATAGCGTTATTTATTCTATCATAGTTAACTGTATTTACATATCCTTCAATTAAAGGTGTAGGTAGATCTACTGCATTCTTTAATGACTCTTTTGAGACTTCAGATAACCAATAATTTCCTTTTATTTTTGCTATATCTAAAAAATAGCTTGAATCAATTATGGAATTATTTATTTTATCAATTCCATAACTTGTTAATTCTAAACTTAACATATTTTTCCTTTTATTTTATGATAGCTTATTGTCTCTGAAGTATTTAGTCCATTCATCTGTCATAGCTATCGAGTTAGCATCATTAATCATTATTTCTTTAATACCATAATCATCTTTCAATAATTTTGAAACTCTATTAAATTCCTCAGAAGGGAATGATGTTGAATAAATCATTGGAATAATCTTATCAATTAAACCTAAAGATTTAAATCTATTCATCACATCTTCAACACCTAAAGCTGTTTTAAATGGATATATAAATTTATTCAATGCTTCAACTTTAGATACAAATTGAAGACTAACATCAGTAATCTCTGAAGGAATTAAAAGGTTTATTTTAATTCTATCTCTTAAATTATTTGATATTTTAAATAATAAATCTATCATTGATTTAGATGTACCTAAATTTGAACTTGGTTCAACTATAACATTTAATTCACTAACATAATTAGCAACTCTAATTATATCAGGAATCATTGAAACTGTTTCAGAATATATTCTTGCATCATTAACATATGATTGTAAAATTATATTTGTAGTCTCAGAAATATCTTCTAATATTTCTAACTCAGTTTCAACTGAAACTAAAGTTCTCATTTTTGTAAATTCTAACCATCTAGCTAATTCACTTAAATGTCCAGAAGTATCTCGTTTTAATTTATCAGCAGCTGGTAAAATTATTGAAACATTTGTAACAAATGATTCTTGCATAAATGCTCTATTAGATGATTCAAATTTTGTAAATTCTGGCATAAAGAATCTTGTGTGATAAATATGTCTTGAATTCAATGCTGAAGCATGTATTTCATGAACAGCTCCTGATTCAACTGATTGTTTTAAAATCCAATATGGAATCATTTCTAATTCAATTTTATATTCAAGTCTTTTAATTTTTTCTATGATTGGCTTTATAGGAAAAATTATAGACTTAGGTATATGAGGTAACGGCTCTACTAATACAGGAATGTATGGAATTTCTCTCAATATTGAAGGAATATGTCCAGCTATTGTATTAGCAAAATAAATCATACCATAGATAGGTGGTGGATCTTTTGGGTGAGGTGTCGGGTTTAAATCTCCAGGAGTCCAATCCGGTGGAAGGGCAGGATTATCACCAGGTGTACCTCCAGGTGTTGTAGGATCATAAGGATACTGAGGACCCCCACCACCTGTACATTTATGGAATCTAACATCACAAGAAGGAGTTCCAGGAAGAGATCCTCCTCCACCTCCACCAGAGCCTCCACCTCCACCGGACCCACAAACAGGTCCTTCACAAATATTAGTAGTACAAAACTCATCAAGACCATAAGGTTTAGGAACAATAGGAACTATTGGAACAGGGTCATTATTACCCATTGGTCCAAATATTGAATTTATCACTAATGAATGACAAGAAGTGTGAACAATTCCATCAACTGTCCAATTACATCCTGTTGAAGCTACAGGATGAAATGAAAATTTAGTAGACCTACACCATTCAGCGCCATGAAGTTGGAACATCATTGCATGATTTCTTACAATAGGATAAGGAATTACTTTCGATTTATTATATGCAACTTCATTCAAAGGTTTGATATATCTAGCTCTAATTGCTACATTCTTTTGATCAATTGTGAATTCATACGATTCTTTCAATAATGCTCTATCATAAACAGACGCATTAGCTTCATGATGAATAGGAATTATTTTTTGTGAAACTGTAGGCTCAATTATTGAATCAACTTTTCTAAAATTTAACTCTTTATCATAAACTAAATTCATAGTTCTTTTGATCATTGTTGCAATTTTACCTGTAGGATATTCATGACATTCATAAGTCAAACTATATTCGTGATATTTTTCACAAAATTCTTCTTTAGTTAAAAATATATCGTCATATGTTTTGAAATCTCTCCAAATTAGATAAGCCATTCTTTGTGAAACATCAGCAAAGTGTTTAAACGCTTGAAATGTGACAGATTTTGAAATTGAAATTTCACCATCTGCAATTACAATATTTGATTTTTTTAACTTTTGTGCTATTTCTTTATCATATATTGAAAATATATAAACCATGAATTCTCTATGTTTATAACAAGTAGTATCATAATATTCAGCTCTAATTCCATTAGTATTTTGAATAGTTGAAATTCTTTTAATATGTTCAGTAGCTGTTGTTTTAAATTGAGTTAATAAATTTTTCTTTAAATGTTGCTCATAATTAATATTTGGTAGTTGAACATGTTTTACTAATTTTTCAGCATTAACTATTAGATTAGTAATGATATTTTGTCTATTAGCAGATCTATTATTATTTCCATTTTTAAAATATAAAAACTCATTTAAATTAACTTTATTATCAGTTTTAGAAACTGCAGGTAACATAAAATTAATTTTATTACGATATTCATTGTTTGTATGTAATGGAGTAAATCCAATATATCTTGATTTATGAATTGAACTTGTTTTATAATATACATCTAATTTAGCATCATATTTTCTAGAGATAATTGTATTACCGTGATCAGAATCTAATTTTTCATCAAATATTCCTGCTGTATTATTTCCTTGATTAGTAACTGTACTTAATGTAGCTCTAATTGCAGATAATAATTCGTGTTTCGGAGAATACATTCCTGGAAAATTTGTGTATAATAATCCTTTAGCATAGAATTCTTGAATCATTCTATAATTAAAATCTTCTGTTTCTCCTGATGATACTGATTTAAGAGAATATATTGAATTTTTAGAATGAATTGAATTATTCCAATAACCTAATAATGAATAAGATTTAAATGAACTATTTCTTTTATTTGAATAATTCAAAGTTCTGCACCATTTTATTTCTGATGATGGAACAATCACTGTTATCGAATCTTTCAATATAGGATTAACAACAAATCCTTGATTTTTCAATATATTAATATCACCATCATAAATATATATTTTCATCAAATTAGTATTGTATAAATAATAATCCATTGTTTTAACTTCTTGCAGTTGATTAAAATATTCAACAGAATATGATCCATCAATATTTAAACAAGCTTCTAAAGTTTCAGGTCCAAAGAATTGAACTTCACCTTCAATGAGTTCTACAATATTTGAATAATATTGCGCTAAAGGATAACCTACAATTCCATTATAACCTACAATTAGTGAAATATTTCTTCTATCTAATCTATTCACTAACCTTTTTCTTAATACTAAATTATTATCAACAGCGTGTTGTCTTAAATCTGAATAATCAATAACTAAATATTTATCACCATATATGTGATGATATTGTTTAACCATTCTAGGGTTACAAATGTAATTAATATTTAATGAATTTAAATCATAAAAATACGAAACTTCATCTATAAATTTAGGTACAAATATTTTAGACAATACTTCTTGATGATATGAATTAGTTGGAATTTGATGTATATCATCTTTACCTTGTAATAAAGAATAATTAACTTTTGGCATTTCAAAATATTTACTTAATTGATCTTCATCTTGAGTTATATATTGTATTTGATAATTAATCAATTTTTCGTCAGCTTTATTTATTGCTTGAGGTTTAAATGGATATTGAATATAAGGTTTTCTATATCTTGTTATTATTGTAGGAATTGGATGAATTAAAACTTCAAAGCCTTCAGCTCTACAAGGAACAGGTAACTCTTCCTTTGTTCTAAAAATTCTTAGATCAAATAACCTACCATTCATAATATCTGAATTGTGCAATAAAGATGGATCAGTCATATATTCAACCTTTATTTTAATTTTCAATTTGTTTTGAAACAGGAAAAAGAGTAGCATTAGCTACTCTTTTTAATTGATTACATTATTTGTAAGATTCTCTAACTGCTAAAGAAACTTTTCCACCATCTTTTAAATTCCAATCTTGGAATACTCTATATAAGAAGTATTGATCATTTATGATTGTTGATTCAGAGTTTGTATCTTCAGAACCCACCATATAAATATAAGGAATTTTTCCTAAGAATGCATACTCTCCAGGTTCAGTACAATAAATATATAATTCAAACATGTATCTGTCGTAGTTGAGCATATCAAGAGCTGAATATCGAGCTAGAGTTCCTATTTGAGTAAATACATCACATCTAACTCCGTGTCCATATTTTGTTGCATCTTGACTTGATAATGATAACATTGTACCACTAACTCTAGGAAGAACCATTATTTGATTACCTGTTTCCATTCCTGTATTAGTAGTAGTTTGACCTGTTCCCCAGATGTAATAAGGTTTAGCCATTTCACCTAAAATTATAGGAGCGCCATCGATAACCTGGTGATCTTGAGAAATGTTTGAAACTTTAATTGTATTTCCAGCATATGAAACTTCAGTAACTAAAGTTTTCTCCCAAGTTAAAGCTGAACTGATAGTAATGTATCTATTTGGTTCAAATATAGAAGCATCATTTACAGGGATGATTACATCAGATCCTATTGATATTTTATTGATACTTGCAACGTGAGTAATTGAAGGATTGTAAGTTGGAATAAATTTACCAAATGAAACAGTAAATATAGCTGTATTTTCAGCTTTAGAGCCATTTTCTCCATAACCTCTTGTAAAGATATGAATGAAATCATCATTCCCATACATCCAGAATTGATAACCTCCAACACCTGAAGGAATAAACATTTTAACTTTACCAAATAATGCGTTACTAACACCATAAGTTGAAACAGAATTTCCTGATACATTTTGAACACCATTGATTACTAATTGGTTGTTGATACTATAAACCATATCATCAAGACCATCAGAACCTTTTGATTTTAAGAAATATTTAGAATTTCCTCCATCAGCTGAAATAACTTCCCAACCTTGACCAGTAACAGATCCTGAAGTTTTAGCATAACCAAATACAGTAGTCATACCTTGAATAATTTTTTGATACATATTAGCTACATTACTTGCTGTACCTGCATAAACTTTAATATTAAAAGCCATAACATTTTTCCTTTTTATTTATTAAATCATTTGATTGTTGTTAATTTTGATTAACCTTTAATAGGATCAATAATTGAACCTGTTAATATTTTATCAGTTCTTAATAAATCCATATCAGAACCTTCTCCTACAATACTGTAACCATTTTCAGTTTGCTTATTTGTATTTAAATTAAAGTCATCAACTATTTCTTTCTCATCAAATTCATG
>RRZU011273550.1_pt1 | contig 31079 bp, 30 predicted proteins | sample 2165561 | NCBI WGS metagenome assembly RRZU01 (sample SAMN10456909, study PRJNA506462) | wastewater metagenome | isolation source: wastewater sludge | place: USA: Moscow, Idaho | reverse complement strand
CTACTGGACTTTTACACATCGGCGGCGCACGCACTGCACTTTTTTCATGGGCTTTTGCTCGCCACCATCAAGGCTCATTTATTTTACGGGTAGAAGACACTGATCTTGAACGCTCAACGCCAGAGGCTGTTCAAGCCATCATTGACGGCATGACCTGGCTAGACCTTAAGCCGGACGAAGGGCCGTTTTTTCAAATGCAGCGTATGGCACGCTACAAGGAGGTCTTAGCTAAACTCCTTGCTCAGGGAGCTGCTTATTTTTGCTACACGCAGCCGGAAGAGCTTGAGGCTCTGCGTGAAGCTCAACGCGCAAAAGGAGAAAAACCGCGTTATGATGGGCGCTGGCGCCCAGAAGAAGGCAAAACACTCCCTCCCCCTCCTGAAGGCGTTTTGCCGGTGATTCGATTTAAAAATCCACGCGAAGGTAAAGTTGGTTGGGAAGACCTTGTCAAAGGCTATATTGAATTTGACAATGCAGAGCTAGATGACCTAATCATTGCCCGGCCAGATGGTACACCAACGTACAATTTCTGTGTTGTTGTGGATGACTGGGACATGAAGATTACCCATGTTATCCGGGGGGATGATCATGTTAATAATACGCCCCGGCAAATCAATATTTTAAAAACACTGGGTGCAGAAGTACCCCGCTATGCACATCTTTCAATGATTTTAGGCAGTGACGGCACCAAACTTTCAAAACGACATAACCCAGTGAGTGTTATGGAATATGAAACCATGGGTTACCTGCCTGAAGCCGTTATTAATTACTTAGCACGACTAGGCTGGAGCCATGGGGACGATGAAATTTTTTCGCGTGAAGATCTCATAAAATGGTTTGATCTAACGCACATTACACCCTCTGCCGCGCAATTTAATGTTGATAAGCTAAAATGGCTCAATGCCCACTATATTAAACAAACGCCTGTAGAGCGGTTAGTAAAAGAAGTTGACCTACGCTTATCCAAACAAAATATTAATACCGAGCAAGGCCCGGATTTAAGCGCAATACTGCTGCTTTATAAAGACCGCGTTAGCACTTTAGTAGAGCTAGCCAATGCTGCAAAACCTTATTACAGCTTACCTACCATTGATAACGATTTAAGTACGCAATATTTTACGCAGACAACTCGCCCGGCCCTTGCAGCACTTCAAGCACAATTGACTAAATGCGAATGGACAAAAGAAGCCTTAAGCGCTGCTATTAAAAATACACTCGCATCTTTCAATATGAAAATGCCCGAATTAGCAATGCCACTACGTGTTGCCATTTTAGGTACACCTCAAACCCCATCCATTGATGCGGTTTTACAAATACTCGGGAAAGAACGCGTGCTATCACGTTTGGCAACAGTATTAACATGAAAACCATACATTTTATTCAACTGCATACGGAGCCGGATACGGAAGCCATTCGCCGAGTATACAAGTTGCCGCCTCATCTACCCGATTCCGAATGCGCTGCCTATGCGCTACAAAGGCAGCGTGCTACGCAAGATCAGGTTAATTTTCTGCCTAATTATCTATTGCGTACGGAACATATTACATATATTTCTTTACAAAACATGACGTTTTCTAAAGTACAAGTACTTGATACCCAATGCGGCAATGAAGCGGCTTGTTTAAAAAGATTGTGTAACCTCTTCATCGCAGAAGAAGGACTAATTTATTCATGGGAAACTATTTTTGAATTTCTAAAAACGCGTGCTTTCGCACTAGAACTGCCATGGCTTGAACAAACTATAAAAGAACAGGCATTTGAACCACTCAGCGCTCAACTCAGTAACTGCCTTCCCTGCCTAACAAGCAATGCCCATTTACAAACACAGCTTCAAGCACTCTCGCGCGCAAGTGGAATAGAACAAATAGGCCTCCCACCGCTATCTGAACTAACAGATTTAATTGGACTTTTTTTGCGCACTCAGTATATAAACTCAATAATTAACATAGAGGATTATAAAACTCTAGAATTCAAAAGACGTCTAATTTGTTAATTCAAAATAGAAAAATATAAATAATTTTCAACAAAAACAAACACTGGCAGCAAACCTCATACTCAAACAGGAGAAAAGAAATATGATGAGCTGGATTGGAACAATTATTATTGGCTTTTTTGCAGGCTTAATCGCCCGCTTTTTAAAACCCGGGGATGATAGCTTAGGTTTTATACTGACATCTTTACTCGGCATTGCTGGCGCATTTGTTGCAACCTTCTTAGGGCAAACACTAGGCTTTTATGCAGTTGGTGAACGAGCAGGCTTTGTAGGGGCTGTCTTTGGTGCCATTATTGTCTTAATTGCTGCAAATTTCTTCAAAAAGAAATCCTAGTTTTAGAGATCCACGATGGCGTACCAACTTGCCACTTAAATCAATCTGTATATTTTAATAAAAACAGGTATTTCAAAAGCTAGTACGCATAAAAAACAAACCCTGTTCAGATTTCTGAACAGGGTTTTTGCTTAAATTAAAATTAAAGAACTAATTAAAGCGTATTAACCGCATTAAGCTCTTTAAAGGCCAACTCAAGACGTGCAATCATAGACTCTTGGCCCTTGCGCAACCAGACTCGAGGATCATAGTATTTCTTGTTAGGACTATCAGCACCTTCTGGATTGCCTAATTGTCCTTGCAAATACCCTTCTTTGGCCTTGTAATACTTAAGAATCCCTTCCCATGTTGCCCACTGCGTATCCGTGTCAATATTCATCTTAATGACACCGTAGCTGACAGACTCTTTAATTTCAGCAGCAGTAGAGCCTGAACCACCATGGAAAACAAAATTCAGTGATTTAGCCGGCAAGTTAAACTTCTCGGAAACATACTTTTGAGAATTATTCAAAATAGCAGGTGTGAGCTTAACGTTACCGGGCTTATACACACCATGCACATTGCCAAATGAAGCCGCAATCGTAAAGTTAGGACTAATCTTGATCAAGCGCTCATAAGCATAGGCAATATCTTCTGGGCGGGTATACAGTGCAGAATTATCAAGATGACTATTATCCACACCATCTTCCTCTCCCCCGGTGCAGCCTAACTCAAGCTCCAGCGTCATTCCCATTTTTGTCATACGGGTTAAATACTTGCAGCAAATATCAATATTCTCTTCCAAGCTTTCTTCAGACAAATCAAGCATATGTGAAGAAAAAAGCGGCTTACCCGTCTTGGCAAAATGTGCTTCACCCGCATCCAACAAACCATCAATCCAAGGCAGCAATTTTTTTGCAGCATGGTCTGTGTGCAAAATAACAGGAACACCGTAAGATGCTGCCATCGTATGCACGTGGTGAGCACCTGAAATTGCCCCTAAAACCTGTGCTTTCTGCCCTTCAAGCTTAAGACCTTTACCAGCAAAAAACTGTGCGCCGCCATTTGAGAATTGCACAATCACGGCTGAACGAGCGTTTGCAGCGGCTTCAATCACCGCGTTGATAGAGTCTGTATTCACCACATTCACGGCAGGCAAAGCAAAAGCATTTTCTCGTGCAATTTTGAAAACCGTTTGGACGTCTGCACCGGAAATAACACCTGGTTTAACGTGATTAAGAATTTTGCTCATAAAAGCTCCTAAAAAGAAGGGTGCAAATCAAAACACCCGTTTGGGTTTGAAAAACAAGACGATACAAATCTTTACTTTATAGAGGGCGGCGTAAATAAACTGCAAACATTCTGCTCATTTTACCGCTTTATGCAACAACTTGTCTCATCCCTTCTTTCAAATCATGCAAAAACAAAGTAGCAAACAAAAACCCACTATTTTAAAATCTACATAAAGGAAAATATTTTATAAAATCGAGCCAGGCCTTCCAAACTCAATTTAAATTTAAAATCCTAGTCCTTTAAACCCTAAAAAAATAAACCAATACCTATTAACCACCTTTTCATCAAGTCGCAACGATTTAATAGGGCATATCCAAAGATACACCTTATTAAAGTACATCCCCCCTCTTTATGTACAATGCAGTGCTACATAAAAATTCAAGTTCATTACCAATTTAAAGGATGCTAAATGCAAATTAATAGTCTCGATCACTTGGTTCTGACTGTAAAAGACATTGACACCACAATAGCTTTTTATTCAAAGGCTTTAGGCATGCAACTTGTTAACTTTGGAGATGGTCGCAAGGCACTTTCTTTTGGTTTACAAAAAATCAATCTACATGAATATGGAAAAGAGTTTGAACCCAAAGCCGGGCACCCGACGCCGGGGTCAGCTGATCTATGTTTTATTACCGCTGAGCCCATTTCCGACGTAATACAACACCTTGCGTCATGCGGCCTTTCTGTTATTGAGGGACCTATTCAACGCACGGGTGCCACCGGGCCCATTTTGTCAATTTATCTTCGAGATCCAGATGCTAACCTGATAGAAATATCAAACCAACTAAACGTTTAATACCTCTCTGTGCCGAATACATCTCCCTCAAACCTAAATATATTGACAACACAAGCACGCATCCTGAGTTAAAATCCAAATTGCCCGCTAAAACATAAGGTTTTATGGACAATTAACACAGCGTATCTATTAAGACGGTAAAATACACAACCTAATATATTTGGGACAAACAACCTATATGGATCCTTCAGTTTCCACTTTTTTCTCTAACACATGGCAATGGATTGCTCTAGCGCTTTTTTCCGGGAGCATGCTCGGCTTTGAAACCCTCAAAAATAAGCAATCTTCAAAATTTTCAGCCACCCCCGCACAAGCAACTCTGCTTATTAACCGTGAAGATGCTGTTGTTTTAGACATTCGTGAAGATGCCGAATTTGATGCAGGACACATTAATGGCGCTCGTCACATTCCATTAGCCCACTTAAACACTCGCATTGAAGAGCTCTCCCGCTTTAAAGACACCCCTGTTATTGCCTACTGCAACACCGGACAACGCGCTTATGCTGCGGCTAAAACGCTTGAACAAGCCGGCTTCTCAAAAGTTCGACTCCTTAGCGGCGGACTCAAAGCCTGGGAAGGTGCAGGCCAACCCATCACTAAAAAACGCAAATAAAAGGAGTAAAACCCATGCCAACCGTTCGCATGTACTCTACCGGTGTATGCCCGTATTGCTCACGCGCAGAAGATTTGCTTAAGCGAAAAGGCGTTGAACACATTGAAAAATTACGTATAGACCTTGATCCCACCTTACGCGATAAGATGATCGAGATCACCGGGCGCCGTACGGTTCCCCAAATTTTTATTGGTGATACGCACGTAGGCGGCTTTGATGATCTTTATGCACTTGACCAACAAGGCGGGCTCGACACCCTGCTTCAAAAATAACTTTTCCCATTTTTTTCACCCACTGAAAGTAAACCATGGCCGAAAACGACACGCAAGACCAACCCATTTTTTCAATTGAAAAACTCTATATAAAAGACCTCTCCGTCGAGGTACCCAATGCCCCTCAGATTTTCTTAGAGCGTGAAACCCCAAATGTCAGCATTCAGTTACGCTCAGAAGGCAAACAAGTAGAAGAAGGCGTTCACGACGTTTCCCTAGTTGTCACCGTTACGGCAACACTCAAAGGGGAAGATGATAAAGATGAAAAAACTTTGTATCTCGTTGAAGTGAATCAATCCGGGATTTTCCAAATTCGCAATGTTCCTCAGGAAAGCTTAGAGCCTTTGCTAGCCGTTGCTTGCCCAAATATTTTGCTGCCTTATGCGCGTGAAGCCATATCAGACGCCATTACCCGCGCAGGCTTCCAACCAGTATTGCTATCCCCGGTTAACTTTGAAGCCGTTTACCAACAAAACCGCCAGCAGCAAGCTCAAAGTAACACGCCTGCGCCTAGCCAGGTTCAATAGTTATTTAAGCCAATCGAAGGGAGTTTTTATGCGTCGCGCTTATTTCATTAGCTATGTTGCCATTACCTTAGGCAGTCTTATGGGTAACGCATGGGCAATCGACTACCGCTCAGTGACCACCCCTTCGATTCTTTATGATGGCCCTTCTGCCCAAAGCCCCAAGCTTTTCATTATCGCCCCCATGACGCCTCTTGAAGTTGTGGTGACGACAGAAAAATGGATCAAAGTGCGGGATGCTGCCGGCACGCTTGCGTGGATTGAGCCTCAAGCGCTCTCAAGCAAACACACCGTTATCGTCACAGCCCCCTCCACCAGTCTCAAAGCGCAACCTCAAGACAACGCCCAAACCCTTCTCACCACCGGGCGAGATAGCGTTTTCGAGCTTGTCTCCCCCACCCCTAATAATGGCTGGGTCAATGTTCGCAGTAAAAATACGACCGGCTATGTACGCATCAACGATATTTGGGGACTGTAATGTCCAATATCACCCTCTATGGCGCCGGCGCATGGGGTACCGCGCTGGCTGTTTCATTGAGCAAAGCCCACTCGGTTACCCTATGGGCACGTGATACTCATCTTATCGAACACTGTCTTCGTCAAAAAGAAAACACCAACTACCTACCCAACATTGCGCTCCCCCCAACACTTAAACTCAGCGCAAATTTGGCCTCTGCTGCGCACAATGCAGATCTTCATATCATTGCCACGCCGCTCGCCGGTTTTGAAGAACAGCTTCAACAACTCAAAGCCTTAGGGCTCAAGACTCCCAATATACTTTGGGTTTGCAAAGGCATCGCGCCCAAAACCGGCCTGCTTGCGCATGAAATTGCGCGTACAGTTTTCCCAGATCACAGTGCTTACGGCGTACTCACCGGCCCCAGCTTTGCCTTAGAAGTGGCGCAAGGCCTCCCCACGGTTCTGACCTTAGCCAGTGAAGATGCCCATTTTTGCACCTACTGGGCACAAACGCTTCATCAACCCCGGCTACGCATTTACTCCACACAAGACATTATCGGTGCGGAAGTCGGTGGCGCAGTTAAAAACGTCATTGCCATAGCGGCCGGGGTGAGTGACGGACTGGGGTTTGGCCTCAATGCCCGCGCCGGGCTCATTACACGAGGCTTAGCAGAAACAGCACGCCTTGCGCATGCCTTAGGTGCCAATCGACTCACCCTCATGGGCTTATCCGGCATGGGCGACCTTATTTTGACTTGCACGGGCGCCCTCTCGCGCAACCGCACGGTTGGACTGGAATTGGCCAAAGGCATTTCGCTAGATAAAATTTTGCACAATTTAGGCCATGTTGCAGAAGGCGTCCCCACCGCACAGGCTGTGCTACTCAGAGCCCGGCAAAGTGGCATTGAAATGCCCATTTGTGAGACCGTTCATTCTTTACTATATGAACAACGCCCGGCAAAAGACGCGGTTGCCGCCTTACTTGCTAGAGACCCTCAAACAGAAAGCTAGTCTCACAAAACCCGCTTATACTGCATCGCTCCAACGTAAGCTCAAATTTTTATACGCATTCCATGCAAGACCCTTCAGCTTTAAAATTTTCTTTAAAAATAAGAGCATATAGATTGCCACCTAAAGCATCGACAAAAAATACGCCCTTTTTCCTCCCCGTGCTTAATAACACCCCGCCTCTTAAAAAGCTAAAACACTTATGCCGACCATTTCAGCGCTGCCCGATGTTCTAATTAACCAAATCGCCGCCGGTGAGGTGGTGGAACGCCCGGCCTCCGTGCTCAAAGAAGTACTGGAAAACGCCTTGGACGCCGGGGCCAGCCAAATCGACATCCACTTAGAGCAAGGCGGCATACGACGCATTTGTGTGCAAGACAACGGCTGCGGCATTGAAAAAGACCAACTCAAACTCGCGCTCTCTCGCCATGCCACCAGCAAAATAAAAACTCTGGACGATCTTCAAAACGTTGTCACCATGGGGTTTCGGGGCGAAGCACTGGCCGCCATCTGCGCTGTTGCCCGTACCGCACTCACCAGCCGGGCACAAGGCAGCACACACGCTTGGAAAATCGACCATGAAGATCAGCTCACCCCAGCCTCCCTGCACGAAGGGACAATCATCGACATCACAGACCTCTACTACAGCACCCCGGCCCGGCGAAAATTCCTCAAAACAGAAAGTACCGAATGGGCGCACTGCCAAGATATTTTTGAACGCATCGCCCTCGCCCGGCCCGACATCGCTCTACAACTCACACACAACCAACGCGCCGTTCACCAACTGCCTGCGGGCAGCCTAAGCGCCCGTGTACAAGCCCTGATGGGCGAAGAATTTCTGCAACATGCCCGGCCCATTCAAGCAGAAGGTGGCATTTTACAGCTCAACGGTTTTGCCACACTTCCGGCCTATGCCCGCAGCAACCGCGACGCGCAATTCTTCTTTGTGAATGGCCGCTACGTGCGCGACAAACTCATTCAGCATGCGATACGCGAAGCCTATGCCGATATTTTGCACGGACAACGCCACCCGGCTTACGTGCTCTTTCTACAGCTTAACCCGGCAGAAGTTGACGTCAACGTGCATCCGGCCAAAATTGAAGTGCGTTTTCGCGAGGCCCGCGCCATTCACCAATTCATCTACCATGCCTTACACCAAGCGCTCGCCCAAAGTGGCGCTGCGCATGCAACCCCCGCTGACACGCCTTTAGAAGTGGGGATTTTGCCCGGCGCAGCAACCTCCTCTAACCCGCCTGACGCTGCCTATAGCGCTCAAAACGCCTCTTCCTCCAAAGGCGCCTGGCATTACCCGCGTGCCGCAAGCAGCATCAGCCCCCGGGTTGAAGAAAGTAGCCGCCAAGCTTATCTAAACTTTGTCTCTCAAGCCCGGCTCAGCGCGCCCAACCTTGCACCTCATACAGATGAAGACGCTGCGCCGTCTACGCCACCATCCGACGCTGGCACCACGCAAACCCCGCCCTTAGGCTACGCACTGGCCCAACTTCACGGCATTTACATTCTGGCTCAAAATGAAACCGGCTTGGTTTTGGTCGACATGCATGCTGCGCATGAACGCATTCTGTATGAAAAACTCAAAACAGCCCTGCAAGGCGCACCCTCTCAACAAAAACTACTTCTCCCTGCCCAGCTTGAACTGAATGCGCATATGTACGCCACGGCTGAAAGCCATCAAGAAACACTACATACCCTAGGGTTTGAGGTGCAATGCCAAGCACCCAACCTACTCACCGTAAGCGCCCTGCCCGCACTTTTAGCGCGAGCGCCCGTTGGCGAACTAATACGGGCCATTTTAGAAGACTTAGCACTGACCCCGGTCAGCCAAGCCGCCAGCAAACAAAGCAATGAAATTTTAGCCACCATGGCTTGCCACGGCGCGGTGAGAGCCAACCGGGCCCTGAGCATTCCAGAAATGAATGCATTGCTACGCGAGATGGAAACTACCGAACGTGCAGACCAATGCAATCATGGGCGCCCAACATGGACACAATTCTCCCTGCAAGATTTAGATCATTTTTTTATGCGCGGAAAATAGTCCTAAATGCATACAACTTAACCCATTCCCCCGCAAAGCCGGGGCAGCCCTTAATCTGACAAAGGAAAGGGCCGAATTTCTCCTAACTCCCCGGCTTTATCTCTACTCAAACAGCCATAACTCTTGCAAAATACACAACAAAAGAACCCAAGCACCTATCTTGGTGCCCGTGACATACCTGCAACCTCAAAAAGTGCTCGACCAAATGTTTTCCAAACCACCCCGCCGTGTGTATCAACCCCGGCCTCGGCGCTAGTTTGCATCGTTTTAAGCATGAGTCCTGCTAAAGCAAAAAATTCCACCTTTGCTCGCGTCTGGGCGTCGGGCTCATTTTGCATGAGCGAACCAAGCTCGCCTTTGCTATAAGATAAAGCTTCATGAGCCAACTCACGTATTTGCTGAGGGTTATTCCAATCAATCCCCAACACCACTGCTTTTATACTCATTTCATGCTCAATTTCTAAAGCAGTTTCATCAAACTGTTCAAATCCAGTCATAATTTTTTTACACCTTTTCTTTTATCTCATCCAAACAGCAAGCAAGCGCGGTTTGCCAAGTGGGTAACACCAGACCAAACCGAACTTGAAGCTTGTGGGTATCTAACCTTGAATTTAAAGGCCGAGCAGCAGGCAGCGGGTAAGCTGAGCTAGGAATGGGTTCAAGCGATTTAAGCACAAAAACCTCTTCCAAACCTTTTTCACGCGCCTGTTCAAAAATAGCCCGCGCAAAATCATGCCAACTGGCTTCCCCTTGCGAAGCCAAATTGAAAAGACCGGAATTAAACGTCCCATCTGCCCGTTCACGCTGCGCATGCGCAATTGCTTGTGCGGTGGCATCTGCAATATTACGAGCCCAAGTAGGCGCACCAATTTGGTCAGAAACAATGCGCAGCATTTCACGTTCACGCGCCAAACGTAGCATAGTCAACACAAAATTAGCGCCCCGGCTAGCGTAGACCCAAGTTGTTCTGAAAATTAAATGATCACAACCTTGCTTTAATATCGCCTCATCCCCTGCAAGTTTGCTGCGGCCATAGACATTGAGCGGACAAGGCGGATCCGATTCTAGATAAGGCCGGGAAGACGTGCCATCAAAGACATAATCGGTGGAGTAATGCACCAGCAAAGCACCCCGCTCGTGCGCCACGGCGGCTAATGCAGCCACCGCCGTGGCGTTAATTTGCATGGCATTAGCTTCGTCTTTTTCGGCTTTATCCACTCCGGTATAAGCTGCAGCATTCACAATAACATCAGGCTGCTGTAGGGAGACCCAATCTTTAAGCCCCTGCGTATCCAAAAAATCGCAAGTATTTTGATCCGCAGCCACAACATCCCCGAGCACTTGTAGCGCACGCACCAACTCCCAACCCACTTGCCCTTGGGCGCCTAGTACAATAATTTTCATGCAAACACCTCCGCTTGCAACAAGGGACGCCCGGCTGCATCTTTTGCGGAAAGCTTAGGTTCAGACACCTCAGTCGGCCAACGAATGCCAATGTCTGAATCATTCCATAGGATGCAACGCTCATGCGCCGGGGCATAATAATCTGTTGTTTTATATAAAAAGTCGGCACTCTCCGAAAGCACAACAAAACCATGCGCAAACCCGGCAGGCACCCACAATTGGCGATTGTTTTCTTCGCTTAATTCCACCCCAACCCATTGTCCAAAACGCGGGGAGCTTTTTCGGATGTCAACCGCCACATCCCATACCCGCCCGCGTGCCACACGCACCAACTTACCTTGAGCCTGCTCAAGCTGATAATGCAACCCCCGCAACACCCCTTGAGTTGAACGAGAATGATTGTCCTGCACAAAGGTGACCTTTAAGCCTGTAAGCGCTTCAAATGTGCGCGCATTAAAACTTTCCATAAAAAAGCCACGGCTATCACCAAAAACTTTAGGCTCTAAAATCAAGACTTCCGGCAGAGCGGTTTGTATAAGCTGCATCAATACACCCTATCTTCTAAAATATTCAATAAATACCGGCCATAGCCATTTTTTGCTAAAGGCTTGGCCAATGCTCGCAAAGCAGCCTCATCAATCCAACCGCTACGCCATGCAATCTCTTCTGGACAAGCCACCTTTAAACCTTGACGCTTTTCAATGGTCTGAATAAAGGTACTTGCCTCTAACAAGCTTTCGTGTGTGCCAGTATCCAGCCAGGCATGTCCACGCCCCATCACAGCCACATCCAGCTCACCCCACGCTAAATACTGGCGATTCACATCGGTAATCTCTAATTCCCCACGAGGGCTAGGCTTAAGCTGACGTGCGATCTCACAAACACGTTCATCATAAAAATAAAGCCCTGTCACTGCATAACGGCTTTTAGGCTGTTTGGGTTTTTCCTCTAAACTCACCGCCCGGCCTTGAGCATCAAACTCCACCACCCCGTAGCGCTCAGGATCAACCACAGGATAGGCAAATACCGAAGCGCCCTGCTCTCGCGCCATGGCTGTACGCAAGGTCTGCGCAAAATCATGTCCGTAAAACAGATTATCCCCCAACACCAAGGCTGAGGGCTCGCCCGCCAAGAAGTCTTCCCCAATTAAAAAAGCCTGCGCCAAACCATCTGGGCTAGGCTGCACGGCGTATTGAAGCTTAAGGCCCCATTTCTCGCCATTACCCAACAGCTGCTCAAAACGTGGCGTATCTTGAGGCGTAGAAATAATAAGAATTTCCCGTATCCCAGCCAACATCAATGTGGTAAGAGGGTAATAAATCATCGGTTTGTCGTACACAGGAATCAACTGCTTAGAAACCGCCAAAGTTGCCGGGTGCAACCGTGTGCCCGAGCCCCCTGCCAAAATAATACCTTTTCTTGTCTTCATTGAGCTTAAGCTCCTTTTCAAGATTCAACCACTAAACACTATACTGCTGTGCAACCCATTGGCGATAACTTCCATTTTGAACATTGGCAACCCATTGAGGATGCTTTAAATACCAATCCACTGTTTTTCGTATGCCCGTTTCAAAGGTTTCTGCCGGGCGCCAACCTAACTCGCGCTCGATTTTGCGCGCATCGATTGCATAACGCCTATCATGCCCGGGGCGATCTTTCACATACTGAATCAAGCGGGCATAATCGCCCTCCGCCGAAGGCGCCAACTCATTAAGCAAAGCGCAAACAGTTTGCACAATCTCCAAGTTTGTTTTCTCGTTCCAACCGCCTACGTTGTAAGTCTCGCCCAAACGTCCTTTTTGCAACACACAGCGAATCGCAGAACAATGGTCTGCCACATACAACCAATCACGCACATTTTGGCCATCACCATAAATAGGCAAGGGCTTCCCGGCCAAGGCATTGACGATCATGAGCGGAATCAATTTTTCAGGGAAATGGTAAGGGCCGTAATTATTCGAGCAATTTGTGGTCAAAGTTGGCAAACCATAAGTATGGAACCACGCACGCACTAAATGATCGCTGGCGGCTTTGCTGGCCGAATAAGGACTGTTAGGCTCATAGGCCTTAATTTCCGTAAAAGCCGGGTCTGTGGCGGATAAAGAGCCATACACCTCGTCTGTGGAAACATGCAAAAACCGAAAGGCCGCTTTACGCTCTCCCTCCAGCACAGCCCAGTACGCACGAGCAGCTTCCAGCAAAGTAAAGGTTCCCTCAACATTGGTGCGCATAAAAGCTGCTGGCCCATGAATAGAACGATCAACATGGCTTTCTGCCGCAAAATGGATAATCGCCCGGGGCTGGTGTTTTACTAACAAAGCATCAATCAAAGGCCGGTCACAAATGTCCCCCTGCACAAAAACATGCCCAGCTTCATTTTGGAGGAGGGCGAGGTTTTCCAAATTGCCCGCATAAGTGAGCGCATCCAAATTCAGGACCGGCTCTGCGCTTTGCGCAAACCAATCTCGCACAAAATTACTGCCAATAAATCCTGCGCCCCCGGTCACCAAAATCATACTTTTATCCTTTTCATAGAGCGATTCAACGCTAAACTAGCGATTTTACTCCGTATTGAGCGATATTTTTTACTACTTACACCAGGTTTCACATGAAAACATTTCAAAATATTCGTCCACTTTTCCTCGCCTTTAGCTGCTTGGCGCTTTTAACTTTAAATAAAATCGCACTGGCGTCCGCTCCTCTGCCCTCAGCCCTCAGCGCTGCACTGAGCAAAGCCCAAGTACCACCAGAAGCCGTTTCGATCTGGGCCCAAGCGCTCGACGCCACCAGCCCAACGCTGAGCCTTAATGAAAGCATGCCGATGAACCCGGCCTCCGTCATGAAGCTCCCCACCACTTACGCCGCCTTTGAAAAACTCGGCAGTACCTACGCCTGGCAAACCCGCTTGGCAAGCGACGGTACCATCGCTAATGGCAAGCTCCAAGGTAATCTCTACCTCGTTGGCACAGGCGACCCTACTTTTTATTACGAACATTTATGGAAAATGTTGCGCCAACTGCGCCAGCTCGGCGTACAAGAAATTGCGGGCAGCATCTTTTTAGACAATACCGCCCTAAAACTACCGGCCTTTGACCCCGGGCAGTTCGATCAAAAATCCTTACGCCCTTACAATGCCGGGCCGGACGGGCTGCTCATCAACTTTAACGCTTTACGCATTAGCCTTCTGCCCACTCCCGGGGCTGGGCAACCCACCATTTTATTTGATCCCCCACTAGCGGGTCTCAAAGTGGTTAACCAAGTTCGGACCGAGCCGGGCGCTTGCGGCCTGTGGTTTAAAAATCTGGATGCCAAATTAGACGCACAAGGCGGTGCTCGTACCCTTACCCTGAGCGGCACTTGGCATGATGAATGCGGGCCCAAAGATTGGGAAGTCGCCCCCCTCGCCTCACCAGATTATGCTGCCACCCTCATCACCAGCCTTTGGGCGGAACTGGGTGGAAAGATTCAAGGCAAATTCTTTATCGGCGCCGCGCCCGCAAACAGCAAAACCCTGCTTACCCACAGCTCCGCACCCCTTGCCAACGCTATTCGCGACATGAATAAATGGTCAAACAACCAAATTGCTCGTCAAATTCAAGTCACGCTCGGTCGAGAAGCCGACCCGACCCATTTGGATATGGCAGAACGCGGAAACTTAGCCATCCTCTCCAGCCTCAATGAAAACGGCATCTCCACCGCCGGTTGGGAAGTTGGAAACGGGGCCGGGCTCTCTCGCCAGTCTCGGCTCACTGCAAAAGGCTTGGGTGCCATGCTGGTCAGCGTATGGAACAAGCCTTATATGGGCGAATTTTTGGCCAGCCTACCCATTGCGGGGGAAGATGGCACCGCCTACCGCCGGCTTAAAGGCAGCGCTGCTCAAGGCCGGGCCTGGCTGAAAACCGGCACCATTGATGACGTAAGCGCCATTGCCGGTTACGTACAAGATAAAAACAACCGCCGCTGGGCCATTGTGATGATCGCCAACCACCCTAATGCACTCAACACCCGGGCCGCGCAAGACGTTTTTGTAAACTGGGTCTGGAATGCGGGCAACTAAAGCCGGACTTATCCACCTTTCCAAACAAAACGCCCCAGATGGGGCGTTTAAAAAAGAGCTTTGGGCCAGCGTTTAGAAAGTCGAAACATTCAACCCCAAACCATGCGCATCACTCAAGCTGCGCCGGGGCTTAAAAATGCAAAGCCCGTTTGTCGCATGCCAACGCGGCTTCGTGCACCACTTCAGACAAGCTGGGGTGGGCATGGCAAATTCGCGCCAAGTCTTCGCTGCTGCCGGCAAACTCCATCGCCACAACACACTCACCAATCAACTCAGACGCATTGGGGCCAATGATATGAACCCCTAAAATGCGATCTGTACTCGCATCGGCCAGCATCTTCACAAACCCAACCGGGGCATCCATGCCAATTGCTCGGCCATTTGAAAGAAAAGGAATCTTGCCGACTTTGTATGCGACACCCGCCTCTTTCAACTGCTGCTCAGTTTGTCCAACCCAGGCAATTTCCGGGAGGGTATAGATGACCCAAGGGATAGTGTTGAAGTTGCAATGCCCGGCCTGACCGGCCATCAATTCTGCAACCATCACGCCCTCTTCCGAAGCTTTATGGGCCAACATGGGGCCGCGCACAACGTCACCAATCGCCCACACACCAGGCAAGTTGGTGCGGCAGTGCTCATCCACTTCCACCATGCCGCGCTCATTTAGCTTTAAGCCCACGGCTTCTGCATTGAGCCCATCAGTGTTAGGCACCCGGCCCACGCTCACAATGAGCCGATCAGCTTCTAATTTTTGTGGATTCTTGTTGGCATCAACATAGGCAATTGAAACGCCTTTTTTGCCTGTTTTGACTTCGCCTAATTGCACGCCCAACTCAATCTTCAGCCCTTGCTTAGCAAAGAGCTTTGCGGCTTCTTTTGCAACATCTTGATCTGCTGCCCCCAGGAAGGTGGGCAGCGCTTCTAAAAGGGTGACTTCAGCCCCCAGCCTGCGCCAAACGGAACCCATTTCCAAGCCAATGACCCCGGCGCCGATAATGACCAACTTTTTCGGCACGCTTTGCATCTCTAGCGCCCCTTCATTGTCACAGATCGTTTGGTTATCCACCGCCACCCCGGGCAAATGCCGGGCCTTAGAGCCTGTAGCAATAATCACCTGTTTGGCCTCGACAAGCACCTCGCCCACCGTCACTTGCCAGCCTGTGCTCAAACGCGCCGCAAAACTGCCATGTCCTTTCAGAAACGTGACTTTATTTTTCTTAAACAGCCCGGCAATGCCGCCGGTGAGCTGCGTCACCACGCTGGCTTTACGAGCGATCATTTTGGGCACGTTGATTTTCGGCGCTCCCACCTCAATGCCTTGCGCGGCAAAGTGTGTGGTGGTTTCTTCAAATAGATGGGAAGTGTGCAATAAAGCCTTTGATGGAATGCAGCCCACATTCAAGCAGGTGCCGCCTAAACGTGGTTCGCCTTTGGGGTCGGCATAGGCATTAGATTCGCAACACGCCACCTTCATGCCCAACTGCGCCGCCCGGATGGCCGCAACATAACCGCCGGGGCCGCCACCAATGACTAAAACATCAAATTGTTCAGACATACTTTCTTCCTTTATGTCGCGGCTGCAAATGGGCAAAGCATGCTCTTTTGCCTGATTGCAGCCGATTTTCTTTACACGTCTAGAATCAAACGGGCAGGGTCTTCAAGCGCCTCTTTCATCGCAACCAAGCCTAAAACGGCTTCACGACCATCAATAATCCGGTGGTCATAAGACATGGCCAGATAATTGATGGGGCGAATCACCACTTGGCCGTTCTCGGCAACTGGCCGGTCTTTGGTGGCATGAATGCCCAAAATGGCAGACTGGGGCGGATTGATGATCGGCGTAGATAACATGGAGCCAAACACGCCGCCGTTTGAAATAGAGAAGGTGCCGCCGGTCAGCTCTTCGATTGAAAGCTTGCCGTCTTTTGCTTTGGCGCCAAATTCAGCAATTTTCCTTTCAATATCCGCAATGGTCATTTGATCAACATCGCGCAAAATGGGCACCACCAAACCACGAGGACTGCCCACTGCCACGCCAATATCAAAATAACCGTGGTAGACAATGTCGTTGCCATCCACCGAGGCGTTTAAAATCGGAAAGCGTTTGAGCGCTGTGACAGCGGCCTTCACAAAAAAGCCCATAAAGCCGAGGCGCACGCCGTGCGTTTTTTCAAACTTCTCGCCATATTGCTTGCGCAGCGCCATGACCGGGGCCATATTGACTTCATTGAAGGTGGTCAAAATAGCGTTGTCATTTTTGGACTGTAGCAAGCGCTCGGCGATGCGGGCACGCAAACGACTCATAGGCACGCGCTCTTCTGGGCGATCGCCAGACAGCACACGCGCCACCGCAGCGGGTACTGGCACTGTAGCCACTTTTGCCGGAACCGGAGCGGCAATGCTCGCCCCCGCACCCAATGCATCGGCCTTTGTGATGCGTCCATCCCGGCCAGTCCCTGGCACGCTGCCAGCGGCAATCCCTTTTTCTTCCAAAATTTTACGCGCGGCCGGGCTGGGCACCCCGGCTGCGGCACTCCCAGAAAATGCGGCGGACGCTGCAACCGGGGTTGCTGCAACGGGCGCAGCGCCTGCGCTGGCCTTGGCGTCTGTGTCAATCTGTGCGATTAATTGATGCGAAGTCACCGTGCTGCCATCGGGGCAAATAATTTTGACCAACACGCCATCTGCCGGGGCGGGTGTTTCAAGCATCACTTTATCCGTTTCAATATCAACCAGGTTCTCATCTCGCTGAACCATGTCACCTTCTTTTTTGTGCCATGTCACCAGCGTTGCTTCAGAAACAGACTCTGACAGTTGAGGTACTTTAATTTCGATCATCATGGGTGGTCTCCCTGTATGCGTTCTAACTTAGATAATATTTAAACTTCTATCGGCGCAAAGGCACCCTCAATCACCGCTTTTTGCTGAAGCGTGTGCTTTGACATGTAACCTACTGCAGGCGAAGCCGAGGCCGGGCGGCTAACCAATAAGAGCGTGCGGCTCGAATCGAGCTTAACCAAGTGCTGCCTTGAGGCCAGCCAATACCATGCGCCTTGGTTCCGGGGTTCTTCTTGGCACCATACGACCTCTTTGGCATTGGGGAACTGATTGATGGCGGCGCTAAAAGCTTCTGCTGGGAAGGGATAAAGCTGCTCGATACGAATGAGCGCCACATCCTTAATTTTGTTTTCCCGGCGGTGCGCCAAAAGCTCGTAATAGATTTTGCCGGAGCAAGCCACAACACGCCGAACCTTTTTCGCATCAAGTTTTTCAGTTTCGGGAATCACCGTCTGGAACTGGCCTTTTGCCATCTCATCTAGGCTTGAAACGGCCTCTTTATGGCGCAACAATGATTTAGGTGTAAAGGCAATCAAGGGTTTGCGCAATTTGCGTATCATCTGGCGACGCAGCAAATGGAAAACTTGAGCCGGGTTGCTCGGCACACAGACCTGCCAGTTGTTTTCGGCGGCAAGGCTCATGTAGCGCTCGATGCGGGCAGAAGAGTGCTCGGGCCCTTGACCCTCGTAGCCATGTGGCAAAAGTACGGTTAAGCCGGATAAGCGCCCCCATTTGGTTTCGCCTGAGCTAATAAACTGGTCAAACACCACTTGTGCGACGTTTGCAAAGTCACCAAACTGCGCCTCCCACACCACTAAAGTATTGGGATTGGTCGTGCTGTAGCCATACTCGAACCCTAAGATACCCTCTTCAGACAACACGGAGTCATACAACTGGAACCGGGCTTGCCCTTCTTGAATATGCTGTAAAGGCAAGTAATTGCCTTGATCCCACACGCTGCGCTCTTGATCGTGCAAAACCGCATGGCGGTGGAAGAAAGTGCCCCGGCCGACGTCCTCGCCCGACACACGTACCTCATAACCTTGTGCTAACAGACTTGCATAGGCCAGATTTTCGCCCATCCCCCAGTCGACCGGCAATTCGCCCTTGGCCATCGCAGCACGGTCTTCGATGATTTTTTTAACGCGAGACTGCAAAGCAAAACCGGGGGGAATATCCACAAGCCTTTCTGACAGACGCTTAATTTCTGCAAGTGGAATGGCAGTTTTGGCTTCATCCGTGTACTTTACCTTCAAGAACGCGTCCCAACCGGACACAAACTGACGCTGATGCCCCGACAGTACCGGGTTGTAAAGCAATTCGCCCTTATCGAGCGATTCGCGATACTGTGCAATCATTTCCTCTGGCACCTCTTTCGCGATGCTACCTTCTGCAATGAGCTTATCGGCATACACCTTGCGAGAACCGGGGTGCTGCGCAATTTTTTTATACATCAGCGGCTGTGTCACCATCGGCTCATCTTGCTCGTTATGCCCCAATTTACGGTAGCAAACGATATCAATCACCACATCTTTTTTGAACTGCTGGCGGAACTCGACAGCCATGGCAGTCACGAAGGCTACAGCCTCCGGATCGTCGCCATTCACATGGAAAATCGGCGCTTCCACCATTTTGAAAACGTCTGTGCAATACAGTGAAGAGCGGTAGTCGCGCGGATCAGACGTGGTAAAGCCAATCTGATTATTCACGATAATGTGAATGGTGCCGCCCACGCCATAGCCCCGGGTTTGGGAATAGTTAAGCGTTTCCTGATTAATCCCCTGCCCTGCAACGGCTGCGTCACCATGAATAAGAACAGGAATAGCCTGTTTTTTCTCGCTATCTCCCCGGCGAATCTGGCGCGCATAAACCGAGCCATGTACAACCGGGTTAATAATTTCAAGATGAGAAGGGTTAAATGCCAAGGTCAAATGAACCGGGCCACCGGGCGAATTGACATCGCTTGAGAAGCCCATGTGGTACTTCACGTCCCCGGCGCTGAGGTTGCTCTTGGCTTTGCCTTCAAACTCGGCAAAAAGCATAGAAGGCGATTTACCCAAGGTATTGACCAACACATTCAAGCGGCCCCGGTGTGCCATACCAATCACAATTTCTTGAGCGCCTAAACTGCCAGCTGTACGTACAACCTCATCCATCGCCACAATGGTGGCCTCTCCGCCCTCAAGCGAAAAGCGTTTTTGGCCAACGTAGCGGGTGTGCAAGTAGCGCTCCAAAGTTTCTGCTGCGGTCATCCGCTCCAACAGACGCTTTTTCTGTGGCAAGTCGTAGCGAGGCGTACCGCGCACCGTTTCTAGCCGGGACTGTATCCAACGCTTTTGCGCAACATCACTAATGTACATGTACTCCGAACCAATGGCGCTGCAATAGGTTTGGCGTAGGGCTTCTAAGATTTCCCGCAGACTTGCGTGATCTGCATTCAGGGCTAGAAAAGAACCTACATTAAAGCTGCGGTTTAAGTCTGCTTCTGTAAAGCCATAAAAAGAAGGCTCTAGCTCTGCAATCTGCGGGCGCTCATTCCGGCGTAAGGGATCCAAATTCGCCCAGCGGTTGCCTAAAAACCGGTAGGCATTAATCATTTGCAGCACACTAATTTGCTGTTTATCTGCATCACCCACCACAACCATGCGTGCAGCCGGTTGTTTCGCCATTTCAACAAAAGCCGCAATCACCGGGGCGTGCGCTACATCCCGTGCAGCTGCGCCAGGAGAAGCTTGAAGCTGATCAAAATACTGGCGCCACTCTTCCGGCACCGTATTCACATCAGCTAGATATTGCTCGTAAAGTTCCTCCACAAAAGGAGCATTGCTGCCAAAAAGCAGCGAAGTGGACCGGGTTTGATTCATCATCGTATTTCCCCTACGCTTATTGATATTTTACTGCGTTGCAACATTTGTCATCTTCTAATACACACAGGGCAAGCACTTAATATCGGCGCTTGCCCTATAGTCATAAAATGTGAGCCTTTTTAAGCATCACTTTGCCAAACCTCTAGTTTCGCTCGCTGAGCGGTTTTACATCTCGGCGCGCCGCACCGGTGTAAAGCTGACGCGGACGCCCAATTTTGTATTCGGGGTCAGTAATCATCTCTTCCCACTGTGCCATCCAACCCACTGAACGCGCCAAAGCAAAAATACAGGTGAACATGGAAGTAGGAATACCCAAGGCTTTTTGAACGATGCCCGAATAAAAATCGACATTGGGATAAAGCTTTTTCTGAATGAAATAATCATCTTCTAATGCAATACGCTCAAGCTCTTTGGCAAGTTTAAACAAGCGGTCATTTTCCAAACCTAGCTCGCCAAGCACATCGGCACATACTTTGCCCATCAGTTTTGCCCGGGGATCAAAGTTTTTATAAACCCGATGACCAAAACCCATCAGCTTAAATGGATCATTTTTATCTTTGGCGCGCTTAATGTATTCCCCCACACGAGAGACGTCGCCAATTTCTTCGAGCATCTCTAGGCAAGCTTCATTCGCACCACCGTGTGCAGCCCCCCATAAGCAAGCAATGCCGGATGAAATACATGCAAACGGATTGGCACCGGATGAACCGGCCAACCGCACCGTTGAAGTGGAAGCATTTTGCTCATGGTCCGCATGCAAAGTGAAAATCGTATCCAAAGCACGCACTAAGACGGGATTGGGCTTGTATTTTTCACACGGGGTGCCAAACATCATGTACATGAAATTAGCGGTGTAATCCAACTCATTGAGCGGATACATAATGGGCTCGCCCGTGTTGTATTTATAAGCCATCGCCACAATCGTCGGCAATTTAGCAATGAGCCGGTGCATGGAAACCGTTCTATCTTCCAGGTCAGCAAAATCCATTGCATCGTGATAGAACGCAGACAAAGCACCCACCACACCCACCATAATCGCCATAGGGTGCGCATCACGCCGAAAACCGTTAAAAAACCGGGAGAGCTGCTCATGCACCATGGTGTGCTTTTTAATAATCGATTCAAAATCTGTTTTTTCTTTAGCGTTGGGCAACTCACCATTGCGCAGTAAGTAGGCAACTTCCAAAAAAGTGCATTTCTCTGCCAACTGTTCAATAGGGTAGCCCCGGTAGAGCAACTCGCCCTTTTCCCCATCTATAAAGGTGATGGTCGATTTACAGCTAGCGGTTGATAAAAAACCAGAGTCATACGTGAAATACCCGGTCTTCGCGCCTAAGGTGCGAATGTCAATAACATCATTACCATGGGTGCCGCGCATAATAGGAAAATCATGAGACTGCCCATCTATGATCAGCGTGGCTTTGCGTTCTTCTGTCATGCTTTTCTCCCTCCTGGTGTTTTAAATCAAAAAATAGTGTCTAACTAAACCTTTTGAAGCAAAGGCAAAATAGCCTCGTACTGTGCAGGATACTCTTTGCGACCGGTAATCATGTTCCACACTTCATAATCGTCTTCCATCACCAAATTTGCCAATTGGGCGCTTTGGGCCGGGGTCAAAGAATCAAAATCCCGCTTTAAAAAACGCTCAAAAATGACATCTAGTTCCAAAAGCCCCCGACGACAATGCCAGCGCAAACGCCCCTTTTCCATCTTTACACCGCCCGCGACAGCATCATATCTTTAATTTTGCCAATGGCTCGCGTTGGGTTGAGCCCTTTTGGGCAAACATTCACGCAATTCATAATGGTATGGCAGCGAAACAAGCGGTAAGGGTCATTCAAGTCGTCCAAGCGCTCGCGTGTTGCATCATCTCGCGTATCTGCAATAAATCGGTAAGCTGCCAATAAGCCGGCCGGGCCCACAAATTTATCTGGATTCCACCAAAAAGACGGGCAAGATGTAGAGCAGCATGCACACAGAATACACTCATACAAGCCATTGAGCTCTTCACGCTCCTCTGGCGTTTGGATGCGCTCACGCTCTGGCGCCGGGGCGTTATTAATCAAATAAGGTTTAATCGAATGGTACTGCTTAAAAAACTGCGTCATGTCCACAATCAAATCCCGGATCACCGGCAGACCGGGCAAAGGACGCAGCACAATGGGCTGCGACAGCGAATCCACATCCACCAAGCAAGCCAAGCCATTTTTGCCATTGATGTTCATGGCGTCCGAGCCACACACCCCTTCACGGCAGGAACGGCGAAAAGAAAATGAATCATCCACCGTTTTCAGGCGAACCAAGGCGTCCAGCAGCTTTTTATCAGACTCCTCCAGCTCTACGGAAATTTCCTGGAAACGCGGGGCATCATCTTGATTGGGATCGTAGCGGTAAATGTTAAATTGCACGGTACGTTTACTCATCGTTCGTATCCTTTGGAAAGGTTAATAGGTCCGCGTTGCGAGGGCGATGGGTTTAACATCGTCCGACATCGGTTTAAGCCTGACCGGCTTATACGCGAGACGATTACCTTCGCTATACCACAGCGTATGTTTGAGCCAATTTTCATCATCCCGGCCATTCGGGTTGGCGGGTGTGTCGGGCGCGTCGTCTCTCACATGTGCCCCCCGGGACTCTTTACGAGCCTCTGCAGAAACAATCGTTGCACGCGCCACTTCAATAAGATTATCTAGCTCCAAAGCCTCAATGCGGGCGGTGTTCCAGACCTGAGACTTATCACCAATTTCGGTACATTTTGCACGCTGAGCAATCTCATCAATTTGCGCCACGCCCTCTTTAAGTAGCGCTGCAAAGCGAAATACGCCGGCATGCTTTTGCATGCTGCGCTGCATATCAACACGAACATCGTGCACTTTTTCGCCATTTTGCTGCTTATTAAGACGATCCAATCTTTCCAGCGAAAAATCTGCGGCATCATCGGGCAACGGCTGAAGCAGCAAGCGCCCGGACTGAATATCTTCAACCACAGTCTCCCCGGCCGATTTACCAAACACCAATAAATCCAGCAACGAGTTCGTACCCAGACGATTTGCACCATGTACCGACGCGCAAGCACACTCACCCGCCGCATAAAAGCCGGTCACAGGGGCATTAACCTGATCGCCCTTAGGCACCACAACCTGGGCCTTGTAGTTGGTTGGAATGCCACCCATTTGATAATGACAAGTCGGCACAACAGGAATAGGCGCTCTAACGGGATCAACCCCAGCAAATTGAATGGAAATTTCACGGATGCCCGGCAAACGCTTATCAATAATTTCCATTGAAAGATGCGTAATATCGAGTAGCACATGATCCTTAGCGGCACCACAACCCCGGCCTTCATTGATTTCTGTCGTCATGGCGCGGGATACCACATCGCGCGAAGCCAAGTCTTTTAGATTAGGCGCATAGCGCTCCATAAAGCGCTCACCCGCAGCGTTACGCAAAATACCGCCCTCGCCCCGTACGCCTTCAGTAATCAACACGCCTGCGCCAGCCACGCCGGTTGGGTGAAACTGCCAAAACTCCATATCTTCTAATGGAATGCCTGCCCGGGCCGCCATACCCAAACCATCCCCCGTATTCATAAAGGCGTTGGTCGAACTGTGATAAATACGCCCGGCACCGCCTGTGGCAAAAATCGTTGCCTTGGCATGAAAAATAGCCACTTCGCCGGTTTCCATCTCCATGGCCACGACGCCCAACACATCACCTGCGCTGTTGCGAATCAGATCCAGCGCCATCCATTCCACAAAAAACTGCGTATGCGCGCGCACGTTACGTTGATACAAAGCATGCAACATTGCATGGCCGGTGCGGTCTGCGGCTGCACAAGAGCGCATCACCGGGGCCTTGCCATAATTCATGGAATGGCCACCGAATGGACGTTGATAAATTTTGCCACTATCTGTACGGTCAAAAGGCATGCCAAAGTGCTCTAGCTCCACAACCACTTCATTGGCCTTTTTACACATGAATTCGATGGCATCTTGGTCGCCCAGCCAATCGGAACCTTTGACCGTATCGTACATATGCCAGTGCCAGTTGTCTTCCGTAGAATTTCCCAGCGATGCCGCCACGCCACCTTGCGCAGCAACTGTATGAGAACGCGTGGGAAAAACTTTAGACAAAACAGCTGTCTTAAGGCCGGATTCTGATAACTGAAGCGCAGCCCGAAGCCCGGCCCCCCCGGCCCCCACGATAATTGCGTCAAACGTATATTTGGCTACAGACATGGTTAAAGCCTCCACAAAACCTGAACAAGCCAAATGGTATAAACCAATAAAGCAAAAACCACGCAACAATGCAAAGCAAGGCGCAAGGCGTAGCACTTGACGTAATCCATAAACAAATCACGCATCCCCACCCAGGCGTGATAAAAAAGCGCCAAAAAGAAAAGCACCGTTAATATGCGCATCAACGGCACGGAAAACAGGGCATACCAGCTGGTGTAAGAAGTATCCGGTAAAGCGGCTGCGCATACAGCAAACAAAATCACGTACACCAACATAACTACGGCAGTAATGCGTTGCGCCAACCAGCTCATTAAGCCATAGCCTGCTCCAACAACCACGCGCTTTACCATAGCAATTTACCCCCTAACAAAACGGTGAGCACCACGCTTGCCAGCAGCACCATCTTCGCACTTTTAGCTGCCTGCTCTTTTTCCAGGCCGATATGTGCATCAATCAACAAAAAACGAATGCCCGCACAGGCATGGTGCGAAAAAGCCCACAGCAAACCCAGTAACACCAACTTAGCCAAAGGATGAGCGACTACTATTTGATAATTCATATAAGAGTGAGGAGACTCTAAGCTACTGGTAAAAAGCCAGAGCAAAAAGGGTAAAAATAAAAACAAACCTACCCCGCTGATACGGTGCAAAATCGAAACCTTCCCAGCCATGGGCAACTGCCCTATGCTCAGCGGAATGTATTTTGGCCTTGCTTTTTTATGCACATTGCTCGTACTCACGCGCATTCCCCTCGTTTATCAAAGTAGAGTTGCCTAAACAACAAATCGAAAAATCGACCCTAAAAATCAAGCCACCAAATACGTGTGCAACTAACTTAGCTCATTAAAATAATAGTGCTCGCTTGTTTGATATAGCCCCCGGCGCCATTCCACAGGCCGGTCACCGTAGGTATAAGTAACACGCTCGACCGATAAAAGCGGCGTCCCCTCGGGTACGTTAAATATCTCTGCCGAACCACGATCTGCGGCCACCGCACGAATATGCTCTGTTGCACGAATCATTCGCATGCCGTAGCAATGCTCCAACATGCTATAAAGCGAACCTTCCCAAGCCTGTAGCGCCTCTATGGTTAAGCCATGAAAAATATCCCCCGGCAGATAAATCTCATCAATCACCACCGGACGATCTGAAAAACGTAACAAGCGGCGAACAATCGTAATCGGCGCCCCCTGCTCAATAGACAGCATACGCGCAGCCTCTACCCCGGCTTTTGCACGCCAACACTCTAAAGGCTCACTCTTAGGCGGGGTTAAATCACCACTTTCCGGCACAAGACGCAAAAATCGAAAAAGCGAGCGAGGATCATTATGCGACGCCACAAAAGTCCCCTTGCCTTGTTTGCGCACCACAAGATTTTCTGCTGCCATTTCATCAATGGCTTTACGCACCGTACCTTGAGAAACGTTAAAACGAACAGCAAGTTCCTGCTCGCTAGGAATCAGTTGCCCAGGGCGCCACTCGCCAGCCTCAAGCGCTTGAACAATCAACTGCTTGATCTGTTGATAAAGCGGACTAAATGTAGGAGAAGACTTATTCATGCCAGTATTCCAACATAAAAAAAGAATTTCGTCCAGAAGATATCAAATGTCTTATATAAAACATAAGATGCGGATTGACAGCATTCCAGAACTTCGCCATAGTAAGCGATGTGCACATGGTGCCCCGCATCAGCCGTTTTAGTCATGCACTCAAAATTATTAATATTATTCAGGGAGATCTAAGCAATGAGCAAACCCCCCGTTCGCGTTACCGTTACCGGTGCAGCCGGCCAAATTGGCTATGCCTTGCTATTTCGCATTGCCAGTGGAGAAATGCTAGGAAAAGACCAGCCCGTCATCCTTCAACTGCTCGATCTACCTCAAGCACAAAAAGCTCTTGAAGGCGTCATCATGGAGCTAGAAGACTGCGCCTTTCCCCTTCTCGCCGGTGTAACAGCCAGTGATGATCCTAACACTGCCTTCAAAAATACCCAGGTTGCCCTACTCGTTGGCGCCCGCCCACGCGGCCCGGGCATGGAGCGCAAAGACTTACTCTCAGAAAATGCAAAAATCTTCACAGTGCAAGGTGCAGCTATTGGGCAATACGCAGACCCTAACTGCAAAGTTCTAGTTGTTGGCAATCCATGTAACACCAATGCCTATATTGCTATGAAAAGCGCTGAAAAATACGGCCGCGTCCCCTCAAAGAACTTTACCGCCATGCTGCGCCTAGATCACAATCGCGCTTTATCACAACTTGCAACCAAAACCGGGCGTGATGTTGCCAGTCTAAAAAAATTAACGGTTTGGGGTAACCACTCACCAACTATGTACGCAGACTACCGCTTCTGCACAAGTAATGGTGAGAGCATTAAAGCGCTGATCAATGATGACGCTTGGAACCGGGACTTCTTCCTTCCCACCGTCGGTAAACGCGGTGCAGCCATTATTGCTGCTCGAGGCCTCTCATCTGCTGCTTCCGCCGCCAATGCAGCCATTGACCATATCCGCGACTGGTGGCTTGGCTCTAATGGAGAATGGGTCACCATGGGCGTACCTTCTGATGGCAGCTATGGCATCCCAGAGGGCATTATTTACGGCGTGCCGGTTATCACCGCCAACGGCGAATACAAACGCGTAGAAGGTCTAGAGATTGATGCTTTTTCACGCGAACGCATGGACGCCACGCTCGCTGAACTCATTGAAGAGCGTGACGGCGTCAAAGCTTTATTAAGCTAAAAAATCTTCATTTACAAACAAAAAGCCGGGCATTGCCCGGCTTTTTTACTGTGCAAAGTAATTATTTCTTCTGGAAAGGCTGCGGTTTAGGTGTCTTATCAACGGATGGCGGCAGAATAGGCAGCTTGAAGTTAGGCTGATCTCCCGTCAGCGTCTTTAAGAACGCAACAACCTTAGCATTTTCTTCTGGCGTAAAGGTTTTACCTAACTGAATGCGCGCCATAATATCCACTGCATCAGACAAAGATTCTGCAGCACCATCATGGAAGTACGGATAAGTTAATTCAACGTTTCGCAAAGTAGGCACTTTAAAGTTAAACCGATCAGCATCTTTTCCTGTAACCGCGCTACGTCCCTCTGCAGGATTAGATGTTGTATAGGCTTCAACCTGCCCCATCTTCTGGAATGAATTACCCCCTACTGCAGCACCATTATGACAAGCCACACACCCAGATTCCTTAAAGATCTTATACCCTTCAAGCTCTGCCTGAGTAATAGCCTTCTTATCGCCTTTTAAATACTTATCAAAACGCGAATTAGGTGTGGTCAAAATTAGGTGTGGTCAAAGTTTCCTCAAAGGCAGCAATAGCCAAGGTGATTTTTTCAATATTCACCCCTTCGCTACCAAATACTTTTTTGAACTCTTGCGCATAACCAGGAATAGACTGGACCACATCAACCGCTAACAAATGATTTGAGGCCATTTCCCCGGGGTTGGCAATGGGGCCTGCAGCCTGCTCTTTCAAATCCTTCGCCCGGCCATCCCAAAACTGCGCCACATTAAGGCTTGAATTAAGCACAGTAGGAGAATTAATTGGCCCTTCCTGCCAATTATGACCAATAGAAGTCCGAATATTATCCGTACCGCCCATTGAAAGATTGTGACAAGAGTTGCAAGAAATAAAACCAGATTTTGATAAACGTGGATCAAAATAAAGTTTTTTCCCCAATTCAACCAAAGCAGGATCTTTAAGCTTTATGGGCACAATTGGCTCAATCGGCTCATTACTTGTCGCTGCACCTGCCTGCGTAAAACACCCCATCATCGCAACAAACACTGCAGAATAAAGTACTTTTTTCATCGCCACTTCCTTTCTCTGCTTTGTCACAAAAAAAGGACACCCCGGGGTCGATTCTAACTTACAAATTAATCCCCCACAAGAACATAATAAACATATAAAAAAACCTTATTAAGTAGAGATTTTATATTTACGATCAGCTTGATCAAAACGCTCTACAATCTCTTTAGGAGGTGTTTTATCCAACAAAGAAACGATCAAGATTGTTAAAGCGCCCATGATAAAACCCGGCACAATTTCATACATTGTTTGCATGCCATTCGCTTTTAAGAGTGGATTTGCATATTCCGCCCATAGCACAACCGAAATAGCACCAGCAATCATCCCTGCTAATGCACCTTTAGCCGTCATATGCCTCCAATACACTGACAAAATAACCACGGGACCAAATGCAGCACCAAAACCGGCCCAGGCATAAGCCACCAGCCCTAGTACTCTGCTCTTTGGATCCATTGCAATCAAAATAGCGATAATCGCAATGGCCAGTACCATCACTCTACCAACCCACACTAATTCTTTTTGTGCAGCGTTCGGACGCAAAAATCCTTTATAAAAATCTTCAGTAATAGCACTTGAACATACCAATAACTGACAGGAAAGAGTTGACATAATTGCTGCCAAAATAGCAGACAAGATAACCCCAGCAATCCATGGATTAAACAAAAGGATAGACAGCGCAATAAAGACACGCTCACTATTGTCTTGCATAACTCCTATTTGATCAGCGTGCGCACTAAAATAAGCAATACCAAAATACCCTACAGCGACAGCGCCCCCTAAGCACAAAATCATCCAAGTCATAGCAATACGGCGCGCATTAGAAAGCGATTTAACACTTTCAGCGGCCATAAATCTAGCCAAAATATGAGGTTGCCCAAAATAGCCTAAACCCCAAGCTGCGGTAGAAATAATTCCAATCACCGTTGTACCAGCAAGTAAACCACTATATTCTTTATTTGCACTTGCTGCCGCCACCTGAATTGCAGCACTCATTTCATCGGCACCGCCAATAGATAAATACACCATTACCGGCGTCAAAATAAGTGCAAAAATCATAAGGGTTGCCTGAACCGTATCCGTCCAACTAACAGCTAAAAAACCCCCAATAAAAGTATAAGCAATAGTAGCCCCGGCCCCTAGCCATAGCGCTTGTTGATAACTCAAATCGGTAAATAAGCTTTGAAATAAACGCGCCCCTGCCACAACACCCGATGCACAATAAATTGTAAAGAAGAACAAAATAATGCTGGCCGATATAACCTTAATAGATATATTTTTCGAGCCAAATCGATGGTAAAAAAACTCTGGTAATGTCAAAGCATTATTATTATATTCTGTATAAACGCGTAATCGACCCGCCACCAACAGCCAATTCAAATAAGCGCCTATAACTAACCCAATAGCAATCCATGCTTCAGATAAGCCAGAAACATAAACAGCGCCGGGCAACCCCATAAGCAACCAACCCGACATATCAGAGGCCCCTGCAGACATCGCGGTAACAAACGAGCCTAAGCTACGACCTCCCAAAATATAATCATCAAAGTTCCGTGTAGAAAAATAAGCCGCCATTCCAATTAAAAGCACTATAATTAAATAGATGCTAAACGTGATATGTATTGGATTCATAAATACTTAAAACCCCCTATTTATTTTAAGCATATAAGATACTTAAAATTTTATATACTATTTAGCGAAACATACACTACAAATAGACGACTAAATCAAAACCTTGATGCCAACCCATTTGCCACAAAGAATTTACAGAACCATCAGCTAACTTGCTTTTTTAACTACTTTTTTAGCCGCCTCTAAGCGACGAACCAAAGGAAGGTTAAACACCCGCGTATGTTTATCCCAGTGCTTTATGGTTTCAGTTATTTCAGACTGAAGAGTTTCTGCAAGCTCATATTCATTTGAACTTATTGCCCATATTGCAAATTCCACATTGACCTCAAAACTACCAAAGCGTTCTTTAACCTCCTCAAACTCACGTCGGGCCTCTTGGTGCCGACCTGCAGCTGCCAATGTACGCGCAATCAACAAAGATACCTCTCGAGTCCTAAAATTGGAATGCTCACTTCTAAGTGTCTCAAGGTGTTGCATTGCATCAGGGTACCGTCCACTTTGCAAAAAAGCTCTCGCCGCACAAATTTTAATTTCAGGATCTTTTGAAAAAGGGCCTTTCAAACAGTCTTCATAATTTTTAGCGGCTTCGTCAAAAAGCTCTGCTTCTAGCAAAGCTTTTGCTAAGCGCATTTGATTTTGAGCAGTCGGCGTGTATTCAAATGCAGAACGAGACTCTCGCAATTCGCGCTCTGGGTCAAGCGTTTTAACAATGGCAGAAACGGTTTTTTTTGCACTTTTTTCAAGTTTAGAAGCCGGAAGATAAATTGCAAGACAATACACAGCACTCCCAAGCAAAGGGAAAGTGAAAAGAATAATCAACCAGTAAAACTCTTGACGCGTTCTAATGGCATGAACCGCAAAAAATATAGCAACAAGAACATGCAACCCAATACCTAAAAATGGCAT
>RRZU012650736.1_pt1 | contig 31093 bp, 27 predicted proteins | sample 2165561 | NCBI WGS metagenome assembly RRZU01 (sample SAMN10456909, study PRJNA506462) | wastewater metagenome | isolation source: wastewater sludge | place: USA: Moscow, Idaho | reverse complement strand
GTTGCTAGCCTCGACCATATTTGATCTGTTATCATTGTCCTCAACATGTTTTCTCGCTTTCGTTAGATGTGGTAATCCAACTTTTGCGGGAAACATGCCAAAAATCAAGTCTTCTTCAATATTTGAGAACACACCCTAATAAATAATGAATTTAATAAATTATCTAATAAGTGGGTCGTTTTTTTTAGTAAATATTTTCATTATTTAATGCTCCCACTTTTAGGAATGTTATTTATTGGATTATATATTAGAATTGCAGATTATGGAATAACTGAAAATCGTTATATTCTATTGGCTTTAGCATTTTGGTTACTCTTAATATCTCTATTTTATATTTTATCAAAATCAAAAAATCTTAAAATTATACCAATGTCTTTATCTTTTGTATTTTTAATTACTTTTGCGGGTCCATGGAGTATTTATAATCTCTCTTTTAAAAGCCAATTCAATATTGCAAAATCATTTTTAATTCAAAATAAAATTTTGATTGATGATCAAATTCAAAAATCACCAATTCCTCTTACTTTAGAACAGCGTCAAATGATTAGTAATAAAATTCATTATTTAATAGAAAATCATGGAGTAGATTCGGTTAAAGAAATATTTGGTGAAAAAGCAATAAACGCTCTTAAAATAGATAAATATAAAATACCTAATTCTATTGATTCTACTAAAATACTTTTAAATGGAATTGGAATAAAATATGCGCATGAATTAGGAAAGGAATTATTGGGTAATGAGTTTTTCTTTCATTTAAATTTAAATAGTATTCCTTTAGATATTCATAATTATGAAATATTATTAAAATTTTATTTTCATGAAAATAAAAATAAAATATCTATTGAAAATTATAATCTAGAAATGGATCAAGAAAAATCCGAATTGTCTCTTTATAAAGATCAAAAATTAATGGTTTCAATTCCATTAGAGTCTTTTTTAAATCATTTGAATTCTGTTAGAGTAAAAGAGGGAGAAAATGAAAATCAAAATTTTAATTTGAAAGATATGACTTTGCATTTTGAATCTAAAAATATGGAAGTAAAAATAATATTTGAGCATTTGAGTATTATTAAAACGGATCGTGTTTTTAAACTTTCACCTTATTCAGAAGGTACGATTTTAATCAGAGAAAAAAACAAAAAATGATTTATTTTTAATAACTTTTCTGTGGGTTTTTAAATAAATTTTTTCGAATTTTCCTGGGTAAATATTTCCTACTGTCAAAATAATGACATTACTTTTGACATAGGAAATATATATCTAAAAAAGGATGTGACGTCACATCAAATGGAATTATCCCTGTCCAAGCTTTAAAACCTTTTTAAATTCATCATATGTAGGTACTTTTTCAAAAGTATCTCTGTTTTTAAAGTCAATTCCTTTTAAATAGTGCTGTAAGAGGTCTCCAGCAAGCCACATTCCAAAAATGGGAGGAATATAGCTGATGGTTCCAAGCATGACTCTTTTATGCTGGCATGCTCCAAACTCTTTTTCAATTGTGGGACAAATACAATTCCATTCTGTTCCAGGAACAGCTTGTTCAGGGTCTATCGCTTCTTCGGTTGAATAAACAACTCGAACTCCATTTGTAATTCCTACTTCTCGAAGTTTTAAGCGTATTTGTTTTGCAAATTTATCATTTTTTGTTTCTGAAATATCGGCGCATTTAATTTGGGAAGGGTCTAATCTGCTTGCTGAACCCATGGAACTCCAAATAGGAATATCCTTCTTTTTACATCTTGCAATTAAATCTACTTTTGGAATTAATGTGTCAATGCAATCAATAACAGCGTCTACAGGTTGTCCTGCCAAACGCTCTGCCTCTTCAAAAATAAAATCGTTTTTATCAGGATGATGATGTTCATCAATGCCAAAGTAACTTGCTAGTGGGTTTATTTTTTGAAGTCTTTCTACTAATAGATCGACTTTCTTTTTACCTACTGTATCTGTAAAGGCATGGATTTGGCGATTTACATTAGTCACACAAACATCATCATGATCGACTACGGTGACTTTACCGACAGCGGCTCTTGCAATGGCTTCGGCTGCAAAACCACCTACTCCTCCAGCTCCTACGATAAGTACATGTAAATTTCTAAATCTTCCAAGGCCTTCTCTTCCAATAAGAAGCTCTAACCTACTGAATCGATGATTGCGGAATGCCATTTTAAATCCTTATATATTCTTTAAGTGAAAGGGGATTCCCCTAATTCTTTTCTTAGATACTTTTAAAAAATCTTTCCACAAAAATTTTTAAAAGGATTTAAAATAATGAAATATAGAAATTTAATAAAGTTATAATTGAATTGTCATTCTATTAAATTTTGAGGAGCTTTTTGTATAGAGAGTCGTTTCCAGCCTCTTATCGATCTTACAATAACAATCGCAGAAGCTAGTAAAAATAATGGAATTGAAAAAATCCATCCTATAAAAGGGATGAGGCCAAAGACCCAAGCCAAAAAATAAAAAATGGAGGCAAACCAAAAGGTTTGAATTTGCCAGCGGTAGTGGTGGTCAAGCCAGCTTTCTTTTACCTGAGTTCGGAAAAGGTATGTGATTATCAAAGGAATTAAAGAAAAAAGACCGCCTGTAAAAACAGATATAAGTTGCATAACATATACTACCATTGATACATTTTCGGTCATGCTTTTTGTAGGCAAATTATTTTGTGATGAATTTTTATAATAATCATTATGTTGCATAATCGTCCTCTATCAGGGCAGAAGTCGCGCCCAAGTGCTTTGAATGATAGCGTGAATCTTGAGGTTTTGAAAGCATTTCAGACATTTTAGACATTTCTTCGGATAAATTTTTGAAGGCTCCCAAAAGACTCCACTTATCTGATTGTTCCAAATCGTTTAAATTTAGGGACTCTAATTGTAATTTTATTTTTTCTAAATTTTCTGTGATATGGCGTATATGAACTTTTGGAGTACTAGTATGTAATGAATTTGATTCTTTACCTAGAGTCTTAGATACGATATTTCTTAATGATTTCACACTAACACTGGTTGGAAGATTTTCTAGAATTTTGTTACGTTGTTCACTCGGCACGGGAAGCAAAGCTTTAAAATGCTCAAAACCAAAATCTGTTCTTTGTTTAGAAGAGATATCAAACTCTTCTGCAACTCGAATATATTGGTTAGCTGTTGTATAATTCATATTTAAGTTTTCATCGCAAAATGATTTCCAACCAACTTTGTTACCTTCATAAAAGCGGTCTTTTATTTCTCCAATTAATTTCCCTTTTAAAAAAAAGGCTTCTGTTTGTGCATTATCAATTCTATTTAAAAAAGAAATATATTCATTTTTATCCCATTTGTTTCTTTCTAGGCGAAGGCGTTCAAAATTGTATTGTATTTTAGTTACGGTATAGGCTAGATCTTTTTTTTCTAAAATAGGATTTGAAGGTGTGTTATCGCTATCTAAAACGACCATTTCATTTTCATTTTTTATGACTTCAATAGCGGCATCTTGAGATTGAATATCAATTTTAGGTGATGCTTGAGATGAAACTTCCATTGTATTTAAATGGGTTGAAATATTTTTTTCTTCAATTTTTGATTTTAAATTCGAATCTAATTTTGGGACGATTTCATTTTGAGGTAAGGATAAATTTATTATTTGAGTTTGTTTATTTTCTTCAGGTTGAATCTCTGGTTCCGTTCTTGAAAATAAACCCCTAAGAGCTTTTTTAGGTTTTTGAATATCCATTAAACAATTTCCTCTCTATATAAAATGAAGATGTAGCAATTCATTATTGAGCATTTATTTTTTTTCAGGCTGATGTGACGTCACATCAAATTATTCCGCTTGCACATCAAATTTATTTTCAGAAGTAACAATTGGGTAATCCATTTTATTATTTTGTAAACATATTTCTTTGCTTAAAGATAAATAATCTTCAGCTCCCGTGCAGGAAGGATCATAAGTTAAAACAGATTTTCTAGCTTTCACCGCTTCAGCGAGTTTTACATTTTGACGAATACATGTTTTAAATACACAATTTTTTAATAAATCGATGTTCATTACTTTATCAACAATTTCTCTTGAGAGTTTTGTTCGTGAATCAAACATCGTAACAACAAGCCCAGAAATTTTTAACTTCGGATTTAATTCTTCTTTAATTAAGCTTATGGTTTCTAATAATAAATTTAAACCATCAAAAGCAAAAGGGTGTGCTTGCAATGCAATTTGAACTTCATTAGCCGCATTTAATGCGTTTACACTAAGTAAACCGAGGCTTGGCGGTGTATCCAAAATGATAAAGTCATAAAGGGGGTGAAGCGGAAGCAATGCTTTTTTTAAACGGTTTTCGCGACCAATTTCACCTGCCATTCTGCTTTCAAATTCTGAAAGTTCAATTGAAGCGGGAGCAATATGCAGATTTTCATATTGAGTTTCTAAAATGACATCTTCAAGATTTGTTTTTTTGGGTTCCACTAATAATTCAAAGACGCTTTTATCAATATCATTCATATCAATTCCAAGACCTGTTGTTGCATTACATTGAGAGTCTAAATCAACGACAAGTACTCTTTGACCTAATTTAGCAAGACCAGCTGCGATATTAATTACTGTTGTTGTCTTGCCGCATCCCCCTTTTTGATTGCAAACAGAAATTATTCTTACCGAATTGGGACGCTCATACATTTTTGTCATTGCTTTTGGTATATTTGATTTTGTAGCACCAATTCTTTTTACTTTTTTTTCTGTCATTTTTTCTCCTAAAAGCAAGGTAAAATAAGATCTAGAGTTTATTGTTAATGGAAACGTTTCTACATTATGCTTATCCTGTTATGGGTTTTGCTTCTTTTTAAAAAAAGAAAACCTTTTTTATTATACCTTGCAAATAAACAGAATTGTCTTTCTGTGCTTGCTAAGTAACTAAGCAAAAAAGCGTCAAAATATTGACAGCACAAGTTTAGACTATTATTAAGGAACTATCATGTTTTATCCCAAACTATTTTCAATTTTAGGCTTTTTTGGAGTCGCTTTAGGGGCATTTGGCGCTCATGGATTAAAAGATAAAGTAACAATTGAAATGCTCGAAATTTGGAAGACAGCTACCCTTTATTTAATGATACATGTAATTATTGGTATTTTATCCTCTTTTTTTACAAATAAAAAAAGATCACAATTTTGTTTTGCTTTTGGCGCTTTTGTATTTTCTAGTTCTCTCTACTTACTCGTAATCTTAAATATGCCGATTTTAGGATCTATTACTCCGATTGGAGGAGTTTCTTTATTATTAGGATGGACGTTTCTTTTTTTGGATATAAAAAAAAAATCTAACGTTTAATAAAGAAACTAAGAAAAAAATTTAAAGAGGTAGCATGATTTTCCGTAAAAATGATAAAGAATCTGGCTCAAAAAATAAGAATTATTCACATAGGTTTGTAAAAAATGTGTCTTTTCTTTTAACTAAATTATTTTATTTTAAAATGAAAACCGGTCCTAATGTGCAAGAAAAAACACATCACTGGTTTAGTGTTTTATGTCTTACAGGGGTGGACTATTTTTCAACTCTAGCTTATCAGCCCGGCATTGCATTAATGGCAGTCGGGGCTTTAGCCCCATTTTCTTCGTTACTTTTAGTATTAGTTACTTTGTTTGGCGCTGTGCCAACCTATCGTGAGGTTGCTAAAAGATCGTTTACGGGCCAAGGCTCCATCGCAATGCTTGAAAATTTGTTGAGTGGTTGGAGTGGAAAGTTTTGTGTTCTTGGTTTGATCTCATTTGCTGTAACTGATTTTTTTATCACCATTACTTTATCAGCATCCGATGCCGCAGCTCACATGGTTGAAAATCCCTATATTAGTGCTTATGTGGGGCACTCAAATTTAGCAATATCTATCATAATGGTACTTGCTTTGGGTGCTGTATTTTATATTGGTTTTAGAGAAGCCATATTAGTTGCTATTTTATGTACAATTCCATTTTTGTTACTTACATTAATTGTTATTATTAAGGCTTCTCTGGTTATCATGGATGAACCTATTTTAATTTATCAATGGATTTCAGATCCTATTTTTAAAGTGGATTGGTTTGGTCTCTTTATTATTTCAGCTTTGGCTTTCCCAAAACTAGCTTTAGGATTGAGTGGGTTTGAGACGGGCGTTTCCGTAATGCCACTTATTAAAAATGGGAAATCGGACTTACAAGAAAATCATAATAAAACAACCATTCCTGTGGAGAGAATTAAAGGAACAAAAAATCTGCTTTTATTTTCTGCATTAATTATGTCCGCTTATTTAATTACCTCAAGTATTGTTACTTCTATTTTATTAAAGCAATCACAAGTCGCAGATGGCGGAGAAGCTTCAGGAAGGGCTCTATCCTTTTTGGCTCATAAATATATTGGGAATGGGTATGGAACAGTATATGATTTTTGCACAATCATTATTTTAGGTTTTGCAGGGTCTTCTGCTTTAGCTGGTTTATTAAATATTATTCCACGTTATTTACCACGTTTTGGTATGGCTCCTCAATGGGCTTCATTTAGAAGACCTTTGGTCGTTATTATTACCTTAATTAGTATAATTATTCTGGTAGTATTTAATGCAAATGTAAATGCCCAAGCAGGTGCTTATGCTACGGGTGTTTTAGCTCTTATTTTATCTGCAGCAATTGCTGTTACTTTATCTATTAAGAAAGAACTTAAAGTTAAATCTTCAAAAAAATTAAGATTCAAAATGATTTATTTCTTTTTAGTATCTTTGGTGTTTACTTATACCCTAGTTGATAATATAAAAATTCGACCTGATGGCTTAGTAATTGCTTTTATCTTTTTCATCGCCATTTTATTAGCAAGTGCCATAAGTCGATGGCGTCGTGCCTTTGAATTGAGGGTAGAGTCTCATAATATAGTTGGTGTAGAATCTGAAAAACTTTGGGAAGAAATTAAAAATAAAAAAGTTAATTTAGTGCCAATTTCATTTGGAGATAAAAAATGGTTTAAACACAAAGAAGATAAAATTAAGGAACATTATAAATGTGAAGCTCCTTTGGCTTTTTTAACTATTTCACTTAGAGATGATCGAAGTGAATTTGAGACTCCTTTAGTTATTAAAGTTTTAAGAATGAATAATAATGCAAATAATTATTTAATTGAAGTCTCAGGAGCCGTTGCTATTCCCAATACAGTTGCTTATATCAGTGAACAAATAGATCCTATTGCAATATATCTTGGTCTCGCACGTAAAAATGCAATGGAACAGGCTATATTTTATGTTTTATTTGGTGAAGGAGAAATAGGAATTTTAACATATAAAGTACTTGTGCAGTATTGGGAATCTACCGAAGAAGACGATGTTCGTCCTGTCATCTTTTTAATGTCCGAGTAATGAAAAGTTAATAAAATCTCGAATGCTTTATTTAAATAAACAAGTCCTCTTTTTAAAGAGGACTTGTTTATTTAAATAGGAATAAAAAAAACTTTAATTTAGTCTGTTTCTTAAAATGAGTTACTTTTATAGGAAATATTGAATTTGAAATATTTCGAATTCAATATTTTCAAATATGGCATAGATTTTGCTTTTACTTCAATATCGCGATTTTATTATTTGGTACCAAAATTTTATAACACTCAGAATTAAATTTTTAAATATATTAGATCTATGAGGATTTTTTAATCATGACTAATTTAAAAATTGAATCTAGATTCAATGATTTTAAAGCAAAAAGACTCGAAAAAAAGAAACAAAAGAAAATTTACAAAAATAAAATTTCAAAAGAAGAAATTTTGAAAGAAGTTATTTTAGACCCCAGTGAGCTCTATTTTTATTATTCTTCTTTTAAAGAATTATGCGTAGCATACTATTCATCTATAGTTTTTTTAAATGAAAATGATGTTCGGTATTTGGAAAAAATTTATGCAAATCGAAATCAAAGAGATAACTTAAAAGCGATTGCTTTTAATATGAAAACTGCTGATATACATGAAAAACTAATATCAAGTTTTGAGTCTAATATCAAAGGTCACACAGATTCCAATGGATTTTTAATTATTTGTGAGAATACTTCTGCTCCTATTTTTTCAAATTCTTCATATGAAATTTTTCTAAATAAATTAAATAAATTTATAAATGAAGATGAACTAGAAAATTTCACTCATTTTTATATTCATTTTCATGAAAGGTTTAAAAAAATTGCGGAAAGCAGAAACATGGATGATAAATTTAGATATCATAAATGTTTTACTAAAGCAGAATTATTTAACATGTTGGCTGTAACTTTATTAGAGTTTTCTTCTGTTGCTTTAACAATTGCGTTTCCTCCTTATGCCGCTGTTACAGGAACGATTACTGCTTTTGCTATTATTTCTGCAATAAACGGAGGGAGAAGAGTATTAACCCCTTTTGCTTCTAGAGCTTATTTTATAGTTCGAAAAGATCTTTATTATGGTAAGAGTTTTCAAAGTCCAGAAGAATTATATGAGCCCTTAAATACGAGTTATGAATTAAGCCAAAAATCAAAATTTTTACCTGCTATTCCATCAAATAAAAATAAATATGAAATTGAATTAAATAATCTAAATAAAATGAATAAAGTTTTAAGCGAAATATCTAATGTAGCATCTCGAAATGGATTAGTTAATTTTAATTTGTCATCACTGTTTCATTACTACATTAATTTAGTTGAAACATTTGATCATGACTTAACTCAAACAAACTATAAAAAATCCTTATTTTCTAAAGGACAACCCTATGATAAAGAATTTAAAGAATTAGAGCAAATATATTATAAAACAATGAATTATTCAAGATATATGAAAGCTTTAAAAACTCCATTACATGCCCAGTTGGGTTCGATAAGATTGAGTTTACTAAAATCAATTCAGGTATTATTTGCACCTGAATCTACATTTTCTTTATTTTGTAATAATCATATTATGAATTCTTCAAAATCAAATATAGAATTCTACAGATCAACGATAGAGAATAAAATTAAGAAAAAATATAAGTCAATTGGCGGGTTTGATAGAGCGGCTTATACAGATCTTATTTTTTCAACACTTGTCTTTGGAAAATTCAGTCCAGAAAAATCAAAAGAATTTTTACAAGGACTCGATAGCTTAGTAAACAAAAAAAATTATGGTCAAGAAATAAAAAATTGGTTTAAAGATTTATCGCATCCTACTTCATTAGGAAGAAAAGGTATCGGTATTTTAGGAAATTTAGGATGGATTTTTTATGGAACTTCTGAAACAGCTTCCAATCCTTTGAAGCAATTTAATAGTGATTCGAAATATTATTTTCAAATCGGTGGAGCCATATTATATAATTTAGTACTTGGTATTACCTATGTTGCAAATGATAGAAAACCTTCAAAAAAACTAGAATTTGTAACTGATATTATGAAATATACAATGTCTACTATTTATATGGGTGAATGTGTAATTGGTCTTATAAATTATATTGGAGTTTGGAGTGGGAAATTAGTAAACACAACTCTTTCTAATTTTGCCGCATCGCCATTTGGACTGATTGCAGATGTGGGAATTTCATATGCTTCTTATAAAATTGATCAGCATGAAAAAAAAATGTGGAATAAAATAGTCGAAGATTATATTGACTATAGAGAAACAGAAATGGAATTGAGAAATAAGCCTGAATCTGAAACAAAATTATTTCATGGTATTTCTCCTCATGCACCAAGAACATATTGGAGACCCGCATTCGATTTTTTTAAAAAACAGGATAAAAATGCAGTTCATTATATGAAAAATATTTCTAAAATTTATAGTGATAAACTCAGTAATATAAGCCAATTGGCTATTGAGGTAAATAAGGATATTTTAAGATTGGTAAAAAAAGTAGAAAAATTTAATGAACAAAAAACAAACTATGTTTTTAAACCCAGTTTTAAAGAAAAATACTTTAATAAAGTGGATTATACGGAAGAAAAAATTATAGAAGATTACACGAAATTATTTACTAAAATTATTGCTTTATCTGGTGAAATTGAATCTTATGATTATTATTTAAATAATTTTGTTGATGGGTTTTTAACAGAAGTCGATTACTCTTTACAGCTTTATATGTCTTTATTGATAGATAGCATTAAAGATCCAAAACTTCATGAACTTTCAAAGTTTGGAGAAATTGAAAAAATTGCGAATGTTGTATTTGAAAGGAAATTTTATGAGGTAACAGAGTTGTGAATTAGTTATTTTCAAAAATATAAACTAATTTTAAATTCATATTTGAGAAATTTTTAGATGCTAATTCAATTTCTTGTTCCAACCACTTTTGCGGTACATTTTCAATAATTGGAATTGCTAAAGTCATTATTTGTTTAGAATTGCAGTGATCTATAAGAGATAATATGGTTTTTCTCATTGTATCTCGCTTTAATCGTTCTTGCCAATTGTTTCTTATTGTCATGGCAATGATGTGATTTGTTCCAAATAAGGTATTAATAGGATAATAATAAGATTGGTAGGGTTCAAAATGTTTTCTTAAACATGATCGAGCATATTCTCTATAGTAGTCTGGCCAAACCTTTTTAATTTTTTTAGTTAACAAATCATGACTTAATCCAATGCTGTTAATTGGATGAGCTAAAGCTTCAGGATAAAGATCAAAAATATTATCAACAATTTGAAATATCATATGATTCCTTTTTAACTTTTGATCCTTATTGATATATAATTAATAATTAAAGATAGCAAGGAAGCTGCGCTTCCAACCCAAAGTCCGTAACCAATTCTTATTTGATTTGTTGCAAGAGAAACAACCCCAAACATTTCTACAGGCAAATTTTTAGCAATCATGGTTTGGTAACCTATTTTTGTCAATTCATAAAAATAAATTGCGCAAACAGAAAGTGAAAGAAAAAGCATTGTATATAAAAAGAACTTTCGAATTTTATTCGTTTTAAATAAAATATAAGAAATGACAATTAAAAGAAATGATAATAAAAATATAAAATTCGCTGGCTTCCCACCTATGTCCATTCCTGTTTTGGAGCCAACACCATAAGACATCCAGGGAAGTAATGGGCATGTAAGCGTAATTAGTGAAAAAAGATTAATTAGATAAAACTTTAATTTGCTCGATTGATTCATTCCTGCAAGCCCCTATATGAAAATACCTAACAAGGTACCTTAGTCCCCAAAAGTATAGCTTTTTTTTTCTATTAAAAATAGTATAAAAAGTTTAAAATAGTTTTTGATTGCTTTATTATTTTCTTTTTATTTTTTATAAATTAATGTAGTATTTTATGATTTATATGAATTATTTATGATATTTATTCCCTAAATTTTTTAATTTATTCTAGTGAGTTCATTATATTATGTACTATCTTTTTTTTGTAACCGTCTTTTTACTGGCTTTCTCACCAGGGCCAAACGTTGTTCTTATGATTAATAATGGATTAAGATATCGGCTAAAAGATGCTATTTTTGCGATATTTGGTGTTTTTTCTGGGTTAATTATATTTGCTATTATTAGTTCATTCGGTGTTCAAGGTGTCTTTAAATTTTCATCAAATTTTTATACGTATTTAAAAGTTATAGGTGCTATTTATCTTATTTATTTAGGAATAAAAAATATATTAAGTAAAGATAAATATAAATTTGAAAATCAAAAATGCTTAATTAGGCCAAATAAATTTAAATTATATTATGAATCTTTGATTTGTTGTTTAACGAATCCTAAATTTTTGTTTTTATACATAGCTTTATTACCTAATTATATTGTAAATGAAAAAAATATTTTAGTACAAATTTTTACTTTATCTCTTATTCAAATTTCAGTAGTTCTTTCCTCAATGTTTACATATTTGTTGCTTGCGAATAGGGCTTCCAAGTTTTTATTGACGAAAGAAAAATATATTCGTTATATTTCAGGAAGTGTTATGATTTTATTAGCGATATCATTGTTGGTAACTATATAATACGATTGATACGTTCTATTTTTTTTTAATCAACTGGAACTTTGGCTTTTCCGTATGTTTGATTAACAATTGGATTCAATTTTAAAATAAAATTTTCAAAAATATTTTTAGCGGAACACCAATCGGAACGATCACAATGGAAAACTGAAAAATTATTATTTATTCTTTGATTTAAAACATAGGAATAATTTGTTGGTAGAATAAAATTATCTGTAGATCTTAATGAAAATAAATAATTTTCATAGTCTTTAGGCATGAGTCCTTTTTCTTCAAGAAAATAGTTCCCGTTACCATCATTTTTTAAGTAATTTTTAATAGAAAATTCATTATTTAAATATTTTATATAAAATTGATCTTCTGTATAAATATATTTGCCACAATTTTCTAAACTTTCTGGTAATATTGTAAAAATTGCATTTGCAATAGAACCTTGAGAGAAGTATTCTTTTAAGTAATATTTATTATTGAATAATGTATCTGTTGCTTTTATAATACCTGTTTTATTTTCATTTGATTGTACTCGGTTTGTTAAAAATAGAAATTTTTCGCAATATTTTATAGGGTATCCTAAAGTATTAAATATTTGTTTATATGGGTTAAAAATTATATTTTCTTCAGCAGCAATTCTAAAACTTATGAATAAAATAATAATGATATAAAAAATTTTCATAATTTATTCCTTTGTTTTGATTTTTAATAAGAATGATAGTTTAAATCTATTTTATAAAATATTTTTTATAAAGTCAATTGTTTTTTTATCTGTCATTGAATATGATTCATTTTATTTATATATAAAATATAAAATATGTATATATTTAAACAAAAAATATTTTATAAATATTTTAATAATTAATATTTTTTTAATATTTCTTCTAATGCCAAAGCTAAAGAGATTTAAATATATTTTAAATAAGTCCCTCATCTATCCCATTTGGATTCTCATAAGGCTTATCTATCTTCAGTCAAGGTATTAAACTATGAATTAAAAAAATAAATAATTTAATTGGGAATCATAAAATCATAAAATATGTGTAAATAAAATAATTGAAATTATTTTGAAAATTGTAATTATTTTCCATAAATAATTATATTTTATATTTTTAATTTTTATTTTTTTTATGAAATTTAACATTTGCTATGTCGATTTATATTTGTATTATTAAGATGATATGACTCATTTTTTAACGAGAGGTGGGTAAATATCTCTACGCATATTAAAATCTTTAGATAATAATTCTATTAATGGTAGAATTATTGATTTATATAAAGATTTACTCCAATCATTTTATTTACACAAAAGAGGAGACTTATTTGATCTAGCAAAGCTTGGAATTCATGGTGTTCCTGATCTTGGTGAAAATGTTTCTAATGTTTTTGCAAAAGAAGAATTATTTTTAATCTCTTACAAAAATTAATATTATAATTAATGAAAGTTTTAATTATGAATAAAATGAATTTAATAAAAACATGTATAGCTTTTTTAGGATCTTCCGTTTCTATTTATTCTTATGCAAATTGCCCAAGCATCTCAGAAATTGAGGCAAATGAAGATGGGACGCATATTGCACGCACTGAAAAAGGGAATTGGACTCAGTTTATAAATTATCAAGCTTATAAAAACAGCAATAACAATACAAGATCTCTTGGCTATTATTTTGTATTTGGCCTTAGACGAATTGATGAAACAAACTATTTTAACCAAGTGGTTTGTATTTATCGTTTATTAGAAGAAGATAATCAATATATTGTTCTTTTATCACCAATAGATAACAAGTATGAAATATCTATTCCAAAAGAATTTAAAAATTCAAATGAATGGAGAATAATTCAACCATCACGAGCAGTATGTGTACCCGATGCTTCACTAGATCAAAATATAAATATAATAAATCAATGTGAATTTAAAGAAATGCAATAATCATATTATGACAACGAAGATGTGAATATTATTTATTCTATATAAAATTTACGAATTGTTTGATCTAAACCGAAATTATTTTTATAAAATGATGCTCCTTTTTTGGTTGTGCAATTTTCCATATTTAAATCACATTGCTGCTTTTTAAAATTAAATTCCCCTTCATGAAATATCCCATTCTGGTAACGAAATAAAAACCAATCATCCCATATGCTATTAGCTGGATGAATGTAGAAATATTCAATGCCAAATTGTTCTATGCATTTAGATGAGATTTCTTTTAATTTGCTTTCATCAGTTACAATGAAATAAAATTGAGTAAATATTTTGAATTGTGAATTTGCAAAAGAAACCTGCCTATACTCAGCCCATTTCCCTGTTATTTTATATTTACTTATAATATTTTCTTTAAGCCATTTCCATTTATAACAACCATTTGAACAAATAATATTAGCGGTTGATTCATATTCCTGTAAATCGTGATGAATATATTCAATGCCTCTTGCTTTTAATGGCAAAAAATGGAGTTTTAAAATTAGTATTATTATAAATAAATATTTCATATTGTTTTCTATTTTAAATTTCCTAAAACTTCTTATTTTAGATTAATTATAATTTGAAGCATTGCTTTTTTTGTCAATGTCTCAAATCATTTAGTAGCAATTTTTATCTAAAAAAGAAAATGTTGGTTGGAATACTTCTTCCATGAAATTATTCGAATTTCTTGAATTCAGTGAATAAATAAATGATATGTTTTTCTCTGGAAAATATAACCATGTGGAATAAAATCCTAAAGTTCCTCCTAAATGTGTATAAAATCTTGAATGCATTTTAGAGTGATATATTGCCCCCAATCCTAATCCATATCCACTAGTATTTTCTTTGTTAACTCCGTCTATTAAGGTTTTTCCATTTGTAGTATCAACTAAAGAAACAAGTTCTTCGTATTGTTTTTTTTCTAGGAGTATTGATTTTCCAGTATTATCTTGTTTTAATAAGGCATGTAAGTATTTATTAAAATCATCTATATTACTTGTAATTGAGCCTGCAGCATTTCCCCATGACATTGAAAAATCTATTGTTCCTTTGCCATTTATTAAATATGGAGAGAATTGTGATTTTTCATTTCCAAAATAATAACCATCCATAAGATTTTTTTCTTCATATTTTGGGATATCTATCTTTGGGAATTTTTCAATATAATATGTATGATTTAATTTTAAAGGTTTAATAATTCTTTCTTGAATTTCATGTGCTACTGTATTATTTGTAACCTTTTCAATAATTTTTCCTAATATAACGTAATTTGTATTTGAGTATTTCCAATTACTCCCAGGGTTGAACCAAAGTTCTTTATCTTTTATATGATCTAAAATTTCATCAGATGTAATTAATTGAAAAGGATTTTTTCCAATTTCTTTGAATAAAAAAACATCATCATTTGCATAATCAAAAATCCCACTTGTCATATTTAATAATTCTTTGATTTTTATTTTATTCCACTTTGGATAACGATTCTCAAAAAAATCTCCAACAGTATTTTCAATGTTTAATTTATTTTCTGATTCTAACTGTAAAATTACAACAGAAAGAAAGGATTTTGAATTACTACCAATTTGAAATAAACTTTGATTTGTCATTTGAAAACCAAATTTACTTTGAAAACCTGAATTAATAATAAATTTTTTTCCATTATGGTATTTATCACACTGAATCAATAATGGAATTCCTGTAACAAATGTCGAAGAAGCGTTATTTGTAATGTATAGATCTAAAATATTTTTTATGTCATTAATATCTGATATTTCATTAAAATTATTAGTATAATTATTACTATTATTTTTATGATTTAAAAAATCATTAAATTGGTTTTTTGGTATATATTCTTTTGCATAAATAATATTTGAGATAAATAATCCAAATAAACATGATATAACTTTATATTTCATTTTTGTCCTTTCATTAAATAAATAAAAATTTTAAATGAAAAAAAAATAAAATTATCTGTAGTTAAAAATCAATATTTTTTGATTATCACAATCATAAAAATATGTAAAGTTTAATATTTATTTTAGTAGAAATGAACGAATATCCCCAACTTTTAAAGTCGGGGATATAAGTAAGCTGAAAAGATCTTGCACCAAGCGATGCAAGGTTGAATTGAAAACCTATCAAAGTATGAAAAAGACGATAGCAATTTTGCTTGTCAAAATTTCCCTTTAGCTAACCTAATAATCTGTTGATTAATGAAAAATGCGAAATTTTTATGAATGAAATTTAATAAAATTAATTATCGCTTGATACTAAAGTAAAAGTATTTATATTTCCAGAAACAGATTGTAGTAAAGTATAAAAGTTTGCATCAGTACCATTTAAAGGATAAATTTTCATTACAAAGTTTGATTTTAATGCGTCCTGTTGATCTGCTCTAAACCAAAGATATTTAATTCCAGAAGCGTTAGATAAAGCTAAGTCCATTCTAAAAAAAGCACCAACTGCATTATTATTTAACTCTTCTCTATTTTGTGAACAAGTTTTTGGAGCAATAATAACATTATTAAAGTTATGATCTGGTCTAGAATCTCCGTCCCAATCGTAATTATCTATCTGGGATACATTTATAGACAGTAATCTGCTTGTCATATTGCAAATATTTAAATAACTAGCATTACTTGTTCCAAATGCTTCTTTTTTAGATTCTGTAATATTTGGACTCGCATGAGTTTGTCCAGTAAAAGCAAATTGCACACCAATTAAAGTAACTACACTAAGTATAGAACTTGCTAAAACATTTTTCTTAACAGACTTCATAAAGAAACTCCTTAAAATAAATGAATCAATCGGCCAAAACAATTTTGGCCAGCAGGAATAAAAATAAACATTATATCAATTTCGATAAGGCAAATTTATATTTCACTTTTTCTAAGTAAAAACTGTGTTTGTCTTCTTCCATGAAACTTAAATTAAAAAAAATTCGATGCAAGAAAATTTCAAATTTTTTTTTGACAAAAATATTATGTAAAAAATTTATTAAAAATAATCATATATACGTTGTTTATCTATTCTCTTGTAAAAATAATTTACAAGAGAAAAGCAACCTAAAAAAATTTAAAAATTTGATGTCTTTAAAAAAAACAATTTAAAGTTATGGAAGTTAATTTTTGTTAATTTAAAGGGTAATTAAATCAAATTTATTTTTGTTTATTATTTTTTATATATGTTTTAAATTTAATTAAAAATAAAAGAGGAAATTTTGAGATCTTATTTTGCTCTATAAGTTTTGCTTACTATTTTAAGTTAAAACTTACATTAAATGTTAAAATTACATAAGTATTGTTTTTGCTAAATTCCAAGATTCACCGGAAATGTATACCAGGGCTGACTTAATATTGAATTTAAAAGCTATCTCTTTATTTAAGGCAGAAAGCGCAAACCGAAGAGATTTTTGCGACCCCGTAATTTTTCTGTTTTCAAAGACTAAACGTTGATACCACCGCTTACTTCTATACGTTGACCATTAATCCAACTCCCAGCATCGGAACAGAGAAAAGCAACAACTCCTCCAATATCTTGAGCTTCACCAACTCTGCCAAGAGGTGAGAAAGAACTTAGTAAACCTTTAATTTGAGGATTATTGCGGATAACGCCATTATTGAAATCGGTTTCAACTGGTCCAGGGGCCACTACATTCGCTCTTATTCCTTTAACACCATATTCTTTAGCAATATATTTAGTTAAAACTTCAATAGCTCCCTTCATTGATGCGTAGACTGAATAACCTGGATTTGAAAATCGAGTCGTACCTGAAGATAAATTAATTACTCTGCCATCGGAATTCATGAAGTTTAAAATATGTTGAGTAAGAAAATAGACACTTTTAAAGTGAACATTCATAAATTCATCAAATATTTCCTCTGTTACTTTTTCCATGGGCACTGTGGCACCCATTCCTGCATTATTTATCAAAAAATCGATATTATCTTGCTTCCATTCACTCTTAAGGAGAGTCTTTAAAGAATCGACAAATGGGGTAATAGATTTAAAGTTATTCATATTAAGCATCATTGTTCTAGCTTTAACTCCACAGGATTCCGCTTCCTGCGCTACAGTAACAGCTTTTTCTTCTTGATCACGGTAAGTAATAATGAGGTCTGTATTTGCATGTGCAAGGCGCAATGCAATGTCCCGACCGATACCTCGACTTGCCCCTGTCACAAGAGCTATTTTTCTAATCATGATGATTGTCTCCTATTTTAAGTTAACTATTTTAGCACAATACAATAGTGTGTTGTCATGTTCAATGAAATATCTGTTTCATAATTGGAAGCGTTATGGGAATAAACATTTAATTATATCTTTGATTTGTTAACTTAATTTAGTCTAGCTATTTTACTTATTTTGAAAACCTCTTTAAAATAATTTAACCTTGAATTTATTTCTCTAAATGGATTTTAAAAGAAAATGTGGAGATCATTTAATATGAATGTAAATAAACTTGCATTTCAAAAAAAATATGGACCTTGGGCTGTCGTCACAGGGGCTTCGGATGGGATTGGCCGTGCTATGGCAATTGAAATTGCAAATATGGAAGTAAATTTAATCATAGTGGCAAGAAATCAGGAACGTTTAGAAGCTTTGGGAAATGAAATTCAAAAGGAATTTAAAGTAACTGTTAAAGTAATAGCAATTGATCTCTCCACGATAAATTCCGTTAAAAATTTAATTTCACAAATTGAAAAATATGAAATTGGATTATTTGCAGCAATAGCTGGTTTTGGAACGTCTGGGTATTTTTTTAAAACGAACATAAACGATGAATTGAATATGATAGATGTGAATTGCCGGAGTGTCGTAGAGCAAACTCATTATTTTGCAAATAAGTTTGTTTCTCAAAAGAGAGGTGGAATTATATTAATGGGTTCATTAGTAGGTTTTCAAGGTGTTCCATTTGCTTCTAATTATTCTGCTACAAAATCTTTTATCCAGAATTTTGCTGAAGGTCTTCATTTTGAATTAAAACCATTTGGAGTCGATGTTCTATGTTCCGCACCAGGACCCGTTCATTCCGGCTTTGGAGATCGAGCAAAAATGACAATGGGAAACTCAGCCTCTCCTGAAGAAGTTGCTAAAGAAACAATTATATCATTAGGTAACAAAGTTACAGTTCGTCCAGGATTCTTATCTAAATTTTTAGGTTGGTCTTTAATTATTTTACCAAGAATACTTAGAATATTAATAATGAGAATGATCATGAGTAACATGTCTCATTCAAATAAATAAGAAGCGAATTTGTTTTTAGATCACCAAAACTCATTTTTAATATACCATTTTTTCCATTCTCTATATCCTTCAAGGTTTTTAATTTGTTTTTCTACTGAAGAAATGCCATTGCGGGATCAAATGGTCCTCTTAGCCCATAAAAAAAAAGCGATTTTTCGATTGTGAAGGTGAAAATAAAAATTTATCATCAATTTAAACTTTTTTTATTAAAATTCGAGGGTAAATACGAATGAAGCTGAAACTGATTTTGGCGTTCTCCACAACTTATATTAGCTTGGTATCTAGTTTAGTTGCATTTGCAAGCAATCCAAAAAGTGTACGTTGGACTTATAAAGAAGATAATAATAGTGACTTCGTTCATATCATTGATGTGATCAATCAGAAAACTGGCTTTGCGCTTTCAGTGTCTGATTTCTCGATGATGGAGAGCCGTAAACTCGCTAAGTATAATTATCTCATGCTCACACAATTGCAAAATGGTTTGCCAGTAGAGGGAAACACTTTGCGTATCTGGACAAATAACCAAGGAGAACTTTTCCAAGTCGAAGCACAAGTGAGCGATAAAACTTCTTCCGAGTCTGTAAAACAAAGTCTCTCCATGAGTCCAGAGACGGTTCAAGCGCTTCTTACATCAGACACAACGATGGATTTAGTGCGCAACGAAGTTTTTAACCATCCAGATGATAAACAGATTCGAAATGTGCAATGGAAAGATGTGATTGAAAAAGATAAGGTTCTCCGCATTATCAAAGTCAAAGGAAAGCGCGGAACACACCTTATTAAAATCGATCCGATTGGAAAGAAAGTTGTCGATCATCTTTATGAAGAGTTTCCAAACGCGGACAGTGACATCAAGACGATGAGCATTCCTGTGCATATTTACCCAATTTATGAAGAAGTTGAGAAAACCAATGAACTGATGCCGCGTGTGCCCGCCTATTTGCGCAACCTCGTTAGCAAAATCCACAAAGCGGATACGGATCCTTACTCACCCCTTCGTAGTATGAAATACCTTTATACCATGCTCGATCCATTTAAAGGATTAACCGCTGCCGGTCGCAAAGATGGTTTTTGGGCTCCCACATACGTTAAGAGGCAAGGGAATGCAATTCTCAATTCATTACCATTGGTTGATAATAATTTTGCTTCTGGTTTTGTACTTGAGGGGAAATTTACTTCAATCAACATTCATCCTGAAGCAATTAAGCAATTCAACGGGAAATTAGCATTCAAACCGAAGTTTTCAGGGCAGTTCCGTTTTGATTACCGTGACGATGAGATGATTCCAACAGCTACTTACCACGGCAAACCATTTGCATCACGCAAAGAAATTGAGCGTGTCGACGCAGTTCGTCTCCCCGATCATAACGTTCTTGAGTACCTGAACAACGGTTTCGACAGCGTCCAAGTTTACTGGGCTGTGGATCAATTGTTTGAGACGCTTCATAAAAGTGGATTTAATGATCCAGAATTATCTACAAGACCGTTCCATGCGTTCTTATATGACCCCGATATTTCCATGAAAAATAATGCCTATTACACCGACGACACAATTAATTTTACGACTTATTCACCTAATCAAGGTAACATGGCTCGTGACAATACCACGATTTGGCACGAACTTGGTCACGGTGTCATGGATCGTTTGATGGGAGATTTTATTAATTTAGCAGGTACCGGTGGACTTAGTGAAGGTATGGCGGATTTTGTTGCCCAAATGGTGTTGCACGATGTAACGGGTGCAAGTTCATTCCCAGGTTTATCCGACATGCGAATTATGAATCAAACAGGATTTTTCTTGACCAACGAAGTTCATGATGACGGCGAAGCGTTTGGTGGTACCATGTTTGATATTTTAACGTCCGCAGAAAAGAAATTCGGGATCTATAACGGACTGCAAATGATGACAGACTTAACTTTAGATGCAATGCGCCTTAGTAGAAATCACCCGGCACTCGGAGAAAAAGAGTGGTTTGATCATATGCTGTTTGCTGACGAGCTAGGCAATGGCAATGTTCGCAAAAGTGGTGACCTTAGGCCCCTCATTCTTGCTGCGTTGGCTAAACGAAATTTCAGTATGGATAGCAATTCTCACGCTGAATTTATTTTCAAAGCGAATGGAAATGATGTGACTGCAGGTCAGCCCGGATCTCGTTCTAAGCCTATTCCTGTTACGTTGAAACCTGGCGAAACAAAACCCTTCAATCTTACCGTTCAACTTAAAAATTCCGCGTTCTACAAATTTAAATTCCCTGTACAAGTAAGGGTTAGTTTGGCCGGTGGTCCGATTCAGGGTGCAATTCATTGGAAGGATGAAGAGCGTTCTCCTATTGTTTACACTCTGAAATCCGAGGCTGATATTGCTAAGATTCCTCTCGTCGCGACAGCGCAGTGCGATGAAATTAATCGTGATGATGGAAGCTGTGTGGATTATGCATCAGTACAGATTCTTAACAATGGCCAAGATGCAAACAGCAAACCACAGGCTAAGAAACGTTTTTATTTAAGAATGAAGTCAGTTAAGTCTAGAAATATTGGATTTAATATGTAGCAGTCAGCTCTCGTAAGATTCGTAGAATAAGTAACCATATCCTACGAATCTTATCAATTTCTGTTACTTTATTAAAGAACGCTAAAATTAAAAAATATCATTCATTATCAAATCAATATCATCAAGAGTTGTTAGCGATGAAATATAAGAATCAGGCCTCACTAAAATAGCTTTATTTGCATATTGGAAATTTTCAGTCCAATAAAATCGCTCTTGTTTATTTAAGAAAATTTGAATTACATTTATAAATTTAGGTAAATTAAGATTGCTTTTAGTTCCGCCAAATAAGAATAAAGTAAAATAATTATATTTAAGCAAAGAATAGAGCCGTATTTTATTATCGCCCTCAAAAACTTCAAAATCATAAAGGCGCGAACCTAGGAGTCCATTGTTACCATAACGAATTCCCATTCCTGTGATATTGCCAGCATGTTCTTGCACAATTTTAACGTAATCTTGAGCATGAGTATTATTTTCTGAATACTTGGTAGAGCGCACAAGTTTTCCTGAGGTCTCAACCACGCTCAGAGCAACAGGTTTGCGTTCGCTTTCATAAGAGTGCAGGAGGGATGGGGGAGCGTTAAAATTTATCACCATATTTAATTTCCACATGAGATTGAAGGCATCGGCAATCCCTGTGTTCAGTCCTTGTCCACCATTTACGGAGTGAATATGGCAGGCGTCACCTGCAAGAAAAATGCGTTCTTTTATAGAAAATCTTTCCGCAACAGACTCTTTTACCGAAAATTCTGAAAACCAAACAATTTCTTTAAAACTTAAGGTATGCGGATACATAGCTTGATTAATTTTAGAAATAGCTTCTTCCATTTTAAATATTTTTGTATCCATTCTTACATAAAAGCGATCCATATTTTCTTCCCGTGGAATCCAGGCGACATCAGAAGTTTCTGATTGAAAAACAATGATTTCAGGTACCTTTGGAAAATCTGTATCGATAATTCCATCAATAACAGCCCAAATAATTTGGGGACGTGTTAATTGAAAAGGAATATTAAAATGATCTCGCACGAAAGAACGGGAGCCATCGGCGCCAACAATATATTTTGAAGAAATGATCTCTCCATTTGAGAGTTTTGTGAGGCATTCTTTTTCTGTAAGTTGGATATTTTCGACCAGAGTCCCTCGCTTTACGGATGTTCCTAAATTTTTCACTTTTTCATCCAAGAGTCTTTCCAAAAAGGACTGCCCCAGCATAAGAAAATGTTTATGAAAGCAACCTTCTAGCTCATCCCACCAAGTAGATTGACGGGACAGAAATTTACCATGAGACCAAACAGAACTTGTGTTGCATTTTTTTCCCAAAGAATAGAGGTCATCAAAAATATCGATAATTTCAAAAAACTGTAAAGTTCTTGCGTTTAAAGCATCGGCTCTACCAACTTTAAGAGGCTCTAGTGATTTATCCACAATCACAAAACTTAAACCACAAAGTTGTCCAAGATATGCACACATAAGTCCAACAGGGCCTGCTCCCACAATGACAATATCGGTTTCCTTAGCAAATAAATGTTTCATTTATAAGACTCCAATCCGGGATTATCAAAAGGAGGATTGCTAAGGACATGAACCCTTCTGAGATGTCGTGGAGATTTTGAAAGGAAGGCTTCACGCCCATGCAACAAAGTGAAATTATCAGAAATAACAACATCTCCTATGTGCCATTCATGGGCATAAAAATGATGCTGAGAGTAGAGTGACTCTAGTAAACTGTGATGAAATTCCACAAGCTCCTTTTCAGGTATTCCTGTGAATAATAGTGAAGCAGGATTTATAAAACGTCCGTTTTTATCCGTAGAAGGCTCATTGTAACGAATGACAGGATAATTTCTGAAAGGATGTTGTGTTATAATGGGTGACACGGTCTTACTATTATAGAATTCCATTTTACGTTGATAATGACCTGTTACCTTTTCCCAAAGTAACATTGTTTTAGCCGAAGCATTTTTTATCGCCATTGCCGTATTTGAAAATGTTGTTCTACCTCCGCAACCTTGAGAAGGAGCCTGAACACAATGAAATATTTGATATTCTGGAACTTGAAGGCGGTACATTCCATCCCAGTGCAACGGTACATAATTGTTATCAAAAATATGATCTTCTGGATTCTCATGCTCTACAAGTTCAAGAACTTTACCAAAGGGCCACATACTGATTTCTCCCCAGCTTTCACAGAACGCTGAAAAATCTTCCGCACCTTCAAAAGTTCGAAATCCTCTGAGTGTGATAAGATGTTCATTCTGAAACAGTTTACGTAATTCTTCCACGTTGAGATCGCACACATCATCTTTTGAACTATTTGCTTCGATAAGTATTCCAAAAGGTTTTATTCGCATTGTCTTATATTTCATAATGACATCACCTCATGTTTTTGAGTTATTTTAGAATTTTTGATCGTGTTGCGTTGCCAATTCATAGTGACTAGGGCGTCCATTTAGGGAATGAACCAATCGGGCTCCTAATGCTTTTGCTTCGGTTTGTTTGAGAAGGATAAAGCCTTCATTTGTTTTTACGGCTACACCGTGCCAGGGAGTCATCCAAGTTTCTGATCCTACGAGGCGTATGCCAAGTTTCTTCGCACCGCAGATTTGGGGGTGTATAGACAAACGAACTGAATTGGGCATTTGACAAGAAATCAGCTCGCTCCAAGCATTGCTTCTGAGAATGACTTCGTAAGCTTTTTTTCTGCATTCTTTTTGAAGAGCGGAGCGGCTTTTAGTCTGACCAGGGTAAAGTGAATCTTCAAGCAAAAATCGAGTAATGCCTAGGTACATGCGATGAGCTTCAATATCTTCTGGATTTTTAGAATGCTTCCCGCCTTGACGCACTTTTTCTTGTAAAGACTCCAGAGATTTCCCAAAACGTTCCATTAAATGTTGGCGCATTTGAACAAAATCATTTCCTTTGTACAAAGCATCAAGATTAAAAGTAGAAATATTTTTAAGTTCGAGTTCCTCAATCATCTGATCGAGTTCGTACTGATAATCTGTGACATCATCTTCGCGCATACCAACAATATCGCTAAAAACACGGCCATCTGAACACAAAATAATATGAGCACCAGGTGAATAAATAGATTTAATCTTATCGCAAAGCTCTTGAAGAAAACAAAGAGCACGGTGTTCTGCCATGTCAGGCAAAGTTCCTAAAACCTTATCTGGGTTAGGGGATTTGCCTGGAAATGCGGGAAGTACAAAAGTAACAGGTTTTTCTCGTTTTAAAGCATTAATAACTTTTTTTAAATGAGGTGAAGTGCATAAAGGGCAGGACAATTCACAAAGTGCGACGGAGGTTGGAGTTCGACGAAACTTCATAAAAATTTTTAATATATTTTTAGCCAATTCAGCTTCTTTGTCGTAATATAATTTATCTTCCACGCTTTTTTCGAAAGATGTTAAATTAAAAAAAGACTTTGAAGTATTCATTTTTATTCTCCTAGGTCATTTCCCATATTGGATATTATTATAAATAACTATAATAGTATCTGCGTTTTGTTCCAATTGAAAATATGCTATTTATTGATAATGATATTTATTATCATATTTTGTTTTTTTATATATGATAAATTTAAAAATACCAATAAATATGGATTTCAATAAAATTTATTTAAATAATCGATAATATAAGTAAAATGATATTGCAATATATTTCTTCAAAGTAGTGCCTCACTAGGGAAAAACGTCAGGAGCGGGAAGAATAATTGCTAAAAGGGAGTTAATATAAGTTCCTATTTACTTTTTCAAATACTCATTAGATTCAATTTTTCAGCAATTCTATTACCAATAATATAGCATGAATTGGAATCTAGATGAATTCCATCTATTACACTCGATTGAATAGAAAGCCCTGCATCTAAGAACTCACATTGCATTTCAATAGATAAATCATAATATAATTTTGATAATTCTTTTGATTTTTTTATTGCATCATCGTTAAATTCGGGATGTAAATTTTCAGTAATTGGTGGTGGACAAATTATTAAGATTTTAGGGGCACATGCATTTTGACCTGATAGGGATTCCTTTATTAGAGTAACAATTTTTTGCAATCCTTTTTTAATTTCAATAGCAGCTCGATTAAATTGTTTTTTTGTATCATTGGTTCCAAGCCATAGAATAATTAAATTAATTGGATAATGAATTTCAAGACTACATCCTAAAAGAGCAAATCCATTTCTAAAAGATCTACCTGGATTCATTTCATCTAAATCCGTTGTACGACCGTTTATTCCATCGGAAAATACTTCATAATCATCACCAAGTTTATTCTGCAAAATGGTCGTCCAGAGTTGATTTTTTTTATGCCTTTTTGCTAATTTTGTTTCGCTATTAAAACTTCCTGGTACAAATCCCCAAACATTCGAATCACCATAACATAATATTCTTTTCATTTTTTTCTCTTATATTAATAAATAAATTGAAATATTTAAATTCAATTTTGTTTTATAAATTATGTATTTTTTGTTACCAGATTATTAAAAATTTGGAACATATTTTCTTATAATTATTTTAAGTAAGGATCAATCCCATGGAATAGATTTATAATCAAACATTAAAAGACTTTTTTTAAAAAATTATCTAAGTGAAAATTAAAAAATTCAACAAAGTTTCTATCCTAATAATAAAGAGTATTTTTCAATAAATAATCGGGGTCACTTTCTAATTCGTTTCCAATTTTTTGCACAGCGTTTTCACTTAATGAGTTGAACCTAGCCCATCTAAGATTTTTTCCAGTTACACGATAAATCCTAGAGCAATTTTTACAATTCACAGTCGCAAGATCATCAATTAAATCATTTGAAATTAAAGCCTCTGAATTATTACAAATAACGCATTTATAGTCGCTCATATCAAACCAACCTCACAATCATTTTGAAACTCTATATTACCTTCGGTTTATTTTTTATAGGTTTGATACTTAACTGAATGGAGTAACGTAAGTTATTGAGTTCAAAGAAATCCAAATTCCATTAGAGTAACAATTTAAAATTTCATTTGCACCCTTAAAGGCTTGGAAATTGTCTATATAAAAATGCTTAATATCCTTAAATTTATGACATAAAATCAATTAATTGAGGTGATTTTTGATTATGTTGTGTGAATTAAGGAGGCATATATGAGACTAGTTATTGCTATTGTATCGACAGAGGATGGAGTCTGTTACAAGCAAAGGAAACGCAGGAGCTCACACCGCATGACTACTAAAGATAAAAAATTGACAATATTTGTTCTGTAGAAACAGGACGCGAAAAAATCGGTCTTGATTATGCAAACCATATTGATATTGCAATGGGATATTCTGACACTCCGTTTGCTAAAATCTTAATGAATGAGCAATTAAAAGAATGTAATTCTACTCTTGATAATGATATTAGAAGTAAAGTCAAAATTCTATTCAACAAAAAAAAATAATTAAAATTTTGGATACAATGATTCAGACCCTCAAAACACAAAATGAATGATTGGAGAAATATGCCATTAAAATTTAGTATAAAATATTTTTCTTGTTTAATTTTTTTATTTTCTGTTGCAATTCAAATTCAATTTTAATTGCAACAGAAAATAAAATTAATTATGCTTCTAAACTTAATGTGAGCCAAAATATCGCCTATGCTTATGTAACAAATGCTCTTACAAACTCCATCTCTTCCTGTAGAGTTAATTTAGATGGTTCTTTAAATAATTGTGTGAAAGCTGCTAATATAAGTTTTGGGCCTGTCTCAATTAGTTTTGATTCTTTTAATAATGCATATTTACCAAATGCTAGCGCAAATTTTTTAACATATTATGGAGCGAGTTATAATGGCTTACTTCCTCTGTGCTGCTCTACTAATGGTCCTACAATTGATGGCCCTATATCGGCTATTTTTTACAATGGATTTGCATATATAAATAGTCTCAAAAATAATTCAGTCGTTTATTGTCCCCAACACTTGGTAATTGTAAAACAACAGGGAATGGGTTTCATACTTCATTTGATATGGCAATTAATAATAACTTTTTTTATATAACTAATAATTCTAATAGTTCTGTAAGTCTATGTTCAATAATAAATCAAGAATTAAAAAATTGCTCCCCGACTGGTTTTGGATTTACATATCCTTATGGAATTGTATTTTATGGAAATTATGTCTATGTTAGCAGTCCTAGAAATGATACTATTACTGTTTGTAACGTTAATAACGATGGGACATTTTCAAACTGTACAAATACGGGAATTGGCTTTTCAGGTCCAGGAAAAATAGCTGCATATAAAGGTTATCTATATGTAACAAATTCAACTTCAGATTTTAATAATATTAGCTACTGCCAAATAGGAACGAATGGGTTATTAAATAACTGTTTATATACTGGCACAGGTTTTTCTGAACCTATAGGCATAGCAATTTATACCCCTTAATTATTTTAATAATTTTTCTTTAATTCCAACGCGGTAAAAAATCATACAAATAAATCTGTTTTTGAATTTTCAATTTTAATATTAGATAAATTTCAAGAATAGACAAGATTATTGAGCGAGCCAAATTCGTTTAAAAACGGCAATAGATGGGATATCCTTCGTAGATGGTGCAAAACTAAAGCTAATGAAGAATATTTTAATAAAAAAAAATTAAATTAACATGCAGATAAAATTAATAAATAACAATATTGGGAAATATATTCATTGAAATTATTTTAGAAATATAATGATGAGTTATCTTTTATTTTAATTTTTTATCAAAAGAATCTGGAACAGATCCAACAATAAGAAAAAAAATACAACAAAAAAGCATAGTATAATCTAAGCGAGATTCATGTGCTGCTTTAGCTATTCCATTTTTTAGTAATACAGGAAGTTTTGTTGTCTATAAAGCAACAACCATAGTTGAAATTTGGGAAATAGCAGAAAATCGAGTTAACAATCCAATCAAAACTGCAATACCAAAAACTATTTCTCTCGATTGAATATAAAGCCCCGCATCTAAGAACTCATTGATACTGGAGGAATGAAAAATCTAATAGATAATTTATAATATAATTTTGAGAATTCTTTTAATTTTATTATTGTATCAAAGTTAAATTAAGAATTTAAATTTTCAGTAATTTGGGGTTGATAAATAATTAAACTGCCAGGAACAAACCCCCAAACATTCGAATCACAATAACTTAATATTTCGATTCGTTTTTATATATTAATAAATGAATCGAAATATTTAAACTAAATATTGCTCTATGAATTTTTTATTCACCAAAAGGAAACTCTTTCATTCTCTGGAAGAGTCATAGGATCCCCATGTTTACAAGCATAAGTGTCTTCGAAATCCTTTAAGAGTCTTAAGATATTATTTACTCTGAATTCGGGAGAAGAATGAGTTTCGTTTTTAGCTCGTTTTTCATTGTAACTTGGCAGAGAAACTTCACAATATAATTTAGCATAGTTTACGAAAAATTCTTTTTGAAAGGGAATAAGACTTTTATATTTTCCAGAAAATACAATTTTATATGCGGAATTGAGTCCAATATAATCTGCTATATTTTCTCTTAAATTCGTTTTTCCATCTCCTCCATATTTATTATATAAATTTATCATTTTATTTATATTTTTTTCATAAATTTCTTTTTCTCTTTCATTTGTAAACGAAATAAAATGCTCTTTCTGTTCTTTAAATTCAATGTAATGAGCAATTTCATGTGCAATGATAGACCCTACGGAACCCATCATGTATTGAAGAGTTTGAAATTTGTTGAATTCATGAATATAAAGTCCTGATGGCAAAAGCGATAATTGATTTGAAAAAATTTTAAATTCGATAGAGTCTTTAAATAAAGAGTTTCTCCAGATGCTTTCATCATCTATTTTTTTCATATTTTCTAACATTGATGATATTTTATTTTTTTTCAAAATGGATAAATTTTTAAGATAAAGATAAGGGCTTAATAGATCTATTCTTTCTAATTGCCATTGCTCCAATTTTTCTGGAAAAGTATTTTGTAATTTGATATTTCTAATTTTTAACATTGCCTTATCTTTTGTTTCTTGAGACATCCAGGAATTTTCTTTAATATTTTTAATTGTTCCTTTTTTGGCAACATCAAAAATAAATTGAGTTACTTTTTTATTAAATAAATGTTTATTTTCTTGAATAAAAAGATAATTGATATTTTGTTCGAAGTGTTCGTATATTGCTGAATAAGCTGTTTGCTCTAAATTGTTACTTCTACTTTTATTTAATTTTACTTCACTAAATGCATTATAATAATTTAAGATTATATTAGAAAATTTTTCATATAAATCTGGATGTGAATATTCCATATTTGGAGATATTCTAATGATTAAGCTTAATGCTTTGATATCTTCTAAGCTTGCATTATTTAAAAGTATATTTGTTCTGTATAATCGTTGGTTGTCATATTTTTTATTAATTTTATTTTCAGTTTGTCCTTTGAAATAAAGGTTATAATTTCTAATATTATTTTCAAAAGATTTAAAGTATGGATTATCAAAATTCATTTGGTTATTACTGTAAACGTCTTCACCAATAGCAGTATATTTATAAAAATGAATTATATTTTTTGCAATTATTTCATAATTCTCAAAGCCTAAAATTTTAATATACTCAATATAAAAATTTTCTAAATCATTTACAAAATTTGTTACCTCAAATAGATTTGTTATATGAGAATTAGGGTATGAAATATCAAAAAGAGGAAGATTCATTGACTTTATAAGCAATTCTTTAAACGCAGGGTGAGGATATGTTCCCACTTTCATTAAAAAATCTTCTCCATTTAAGTAAGACTTTCCTAAATGCTCAAGAAGTTGTTCCTTGCTCATGTTTGCGGTTTGAAATGTAAAATTTCTTATGATTTCTTCTGACTCGCTTCTCCTCGCATTTGAATTGAGATAAGATTCGTAAAAATGTTTAATCATGCTTTTCAAATTTTTACTTCTATTGTCATCATTTGAATTGAGATTTGTGGATAAAATTTTGTTTTTAATAAATTCATTTATTAATTTTTTATATTTTAAATTGCTTTCATCCGTATAAAATGAATAACTAGGATATTCTTCTGGCAGTTGAAACTTTTTTATTTCTTCAGAACAAACGTATTCATAAAAATTATCGCATGGTTGAATTGTTTCACTAAGTTTAAAGTCTCTTTTTTCAGGAATAATAAACTGCTCTAGTGGAATTCTTGAGACATCTTTTGCAAAAGATTGAAAAGAAAGAAAAAAAATTGAAGTAAACAATATATTTTTTATACTTAAGTATTTCAAAATTTAAAATCTCCTAATAGATATAGGGTAAGTTGCTATGTTGAAGTAGGGTTAGGTTAGATTTGAAAATCAACCTTTTCAGAGTATTATTTTGAAAGAACGCCTCTAAGAGTTGGAGGTTAAAATGTCTGAATCCATAATTAGTCCTAATTTGAAAAAAATTTATG
>RRZU010210693.1_pt1 | contig 31094 bp, 24 predicted proteins | sample 2165561 | NCBI WGS metagenome assembly RRZU01 (sample SAMN10456909, study PRJNA506462) | wastewater metagenome | isolation source: wastewater sludge | place: USA: Moscow, Idaho | reverse complement strand
GCGCGTTGAGCAGGGTGATGATGTGGATAAGTTTAAAGTCTCTGGCCGTGGTGAACTGCACCTGTCAGTACTGATTGAAACCATGCGCCGTGAAGGCTACGAGATGGGTATTTCCCGTCCAGAAGTGGTGATCAAAGAAGTCGACGGCGTTAAGCAAGAGCCTTACGAGAATGTGATTCTCGATATCGAAGAGCAGCACCAAGGTTCTATTATGGAGCAATTTGGTCTGCGTAAAGGTGAGCTGACCGATATGGTGCCGGACGGTAAAGGTCGTATTCGTTTAGAGTACACCGTACCTTCACGTGGTTTGATTGGTTTCCGTAACCAGTTTATGACCATGACTTCAGGTACAGGTATCTTGACCGGTATGTTCAGCCACTATGGTCCAATTAAAAGTGGTGAAGTCACCAGCCGCCAGCAAGGCGTATTGGTCTCCATGGCGACTGGTAAAGCCTTGGCCTACTCACTGGAAACCTTGCAAGAGCGCGGTAAGTTGTTCTTAGTGCCAGGTGAAGAGATTTACGAAGGTCAGTTGGCTGGTATTCACAGCCGCGATAATGACTTGGCGATTAACCCAACTAAAGCTAAGAAGCTCGATAACATGCGCGTGTCAGGTAAAGAAGAAACCACAGCGTTAGTACCACCGGTGGTCTTTACTCTGGAGCAAGCGCTTGAGTTTATTGAAGACGATGAGCTGGTTGAAGTAACACCTAAGTCGATTCGTCTACGCAAAAAGTACTTAACTGAAAATGAGCGTAAGCGCCAAGGCCGCAGCAAGGCCTAACGTGCCTCTGTAGCAGCCAAAGTAACACCTAAACCCGCACCGGCAACGTTGCGGGTTTTTTAATCTTGTTGAGTTAATAAGCCCATTTGCTCGGCTTTAGCGACGGCTTGGGTACGCCGGGAGACTTCCAGTTTTTTATACACCCGTTGAATGTGTGCTTTAACCGTGTGTATTGAAATATGCAGGTGCTCGGCAATTTCTTTACTGGCTAGGCCTTGGGCCACAAAGCCCAGAACTTCCAACTCACGGGGACTCAGTAGCGCGCTTGTGGTGGTTTGCTGCTTAAGTTGCTGAGCAAAGAGTGCCTGCAGTTCATGCATGTTTTGTATCAGTCCCGCTTGCTGGCAAGGGGCTAAAATATAGTGCACTTGCTCACTGCTGCAGGGCTGCGCGCTGCGTTGTAAATGCTGATGCAAATAAAGGGTGCTTTGCGTTATTGCCAGTAAGCTTAACAGGCCGTTTTGCTCCGCATGCTGCTGCACCGCTTGGATAAGCGGTAGGGCGTGCTCGAGTTTGTTTTGCAGCATATAAGTTTGTGCTAAATACAGTTGCGCTCGCGCGAGCAACTCAAAAGAGGCCGGTGGCGGTGTGTGCTCCGGTTGAGAGTTTTGATAGTGGTCTAAAATACCGGTTAACGCCGCCTGTGCCGCGCTATATTTACCTTGGTGCAAAGCGATAATACTGCCAGTTAAGACCAGTGTTGCGCGGTACAGTGATTCAGGAATATAGTTTTTTTGCATGGAGCGTTCAGCGTCGCGTAAACGCTGTAAGGCACCGCTGTAGTTGGTTTTTTCGACATCCAGCAGGGCCAAACCAAAATGACCATAGGCCGCTCGGTGATCACCCCAGCGCAATGCTTCTTGCAGACCATCAGTAAAGTGAATATAGGCTTGAGCGTAATGGCCTTGGCGTAATTTTAATTGCGCCAGACGCAACTGTAAGCGACCCAGTACAGGGCTGTTGATGGTGTGATCTTCCCCTAATAATGCGCAGGCATTTTCCAAAATATTTTCAGCATCTTGAAATGAGCCTTTATGCTCCAAAAGTTGCGCATGATCCAGCTCTAAGTAGGCTTCAAACATCGGGCTTTTTTGTTGCCGTGCCAGGCGCAGGGCTGTGCGATTTAACGAGTGAGCCAGATGTAAATCGCTGGCCAGCAGTGCTTGCTGGGTCAGGGCGCTGTAGCAGGTCAGGCGAATTTCCCAGAAATCATCGGAGAGCCATTGGATTGCTTCGTGTAAATGCTGGCTGGCCAGTTCAGTCATGCCGCGCAAGTGGGCAATCCAGCCAACAAATGTTTGCCATTGGGCCAGTAAGTCAGACTGCTGCTTGGCAGTGGGTTGCGGTAAAAAATGAGCCAAGTGGGTCAAGGATTGCTGGGCATTATCGAGTTGGCCGGTGAATACTTGTGCGCCAACAATTAACGAAATTAAGCGTGGTGTGCTGAATAAAATGTTTTGTGTGGGCGAGTCTTGCAGTTGTATGAGGACTGCGACGTTTTCTCCGCTCATTGACTCTTCGTCTGAGATTTCTTGCAGCATGCTCAAGGCTTCTTCGTCACGGCCCGCATGCATGGCATGCTCCACTGCCGCCTGCCAGTTACCTTGACTGGCAAACCATTGACTGGCGCGCAAATGCCAGCGGTGCGCGAGTTCATGGGGTTGATTGCGCACATAGTAAGCTAGAGCGGTAAAAACGTTGAACCAGCCAGAGGGTGCATGTTGGCGCTCAATAAATGCACCGGTGGCGACAAATTCGGTGAATTGCTGTTCACAGCTGGCTTCATCAGTTTCCAAGATATAAGCCACTAAGTTGGCATTAAAACTGCCTAAGTGTGCCAGCAAAAGCCACAGCTCATGCTGTTCGGGGGTGAATTGGCTGAACAGTTCGCTCTTTAGGTAGTGACTGAAGTGGCCGGGCCATGATTTTAAAGTAAGCAGTTCCGGCTCGGTCATTAGGGCTTTAACCACGATGCACCAGCCGCCTGAGTTGTGCATGATAAAGCTCAGTTGCTTATCTGGCAGTTCCAGCCCGTTTTGGGCAAAAAGTGCGCTAACTTCTGCGGCGGTAAAAGACAACTGCAGGCTATCACTGAGCTCATAGGCGGCTTCTTCTAGAATCAGCCGTGAAAACTTATTGCTCAGCGGTCGCCGGCAACTGATCCACCAAGTAATCAACGGGCTGCTTAGGGTGACTAAACGCGCCAGCAGAGCATCCATGTGCTCATCTGCAGCTGGGCTGAAATCATCTAAGACTAAGTGCAGCGGCTCGGTGTAATTGCTGAGAGTAGCGATCAGGGTGCTGTCGTCATTGAGGAAAAGGGCATTGGCAAGTTGCAAGGAGAGCGCTTGTGGTGAGTCTGCACTATTAATACTGCGCAGCCAGCGAATTTCCTGCTGATTATCGAGCTGCTGTAATGATTCAGCCAAAAGCACAGTTTTGCCGGTACCTGCGGGAGTACAAATCAGCTTCACCCGTGCTGAAGAGTCCAGTAGAGGCTTGCTCAGCCGTGCTCTAAGTAGGTGTTGGCGGGGCAAGTTGGGTGGCTGAAAAACAATATTTGACGGCATGACTGACCTCAGTAAAACAAACGACCTGCACAAAATTAGCAGTAAGGAATTACTTAAGCTTCTGCGTAATTAGTGCTGGTGTACGATTTTTTATTATGTCATCCGTGATCAGGCCACTAAACAGCAGCAAAGGTTACCTAACGTAGCAGTTTTTTTAGCATGCAGGCTTTAGCACAGTATAAAGATATTATTTTTCTTGGATTAATTCTTTTGGATACATCGCTAATGCCTTACTAAGGGGACTTACCTTAGTTGCTGTGCTGCGTTTCAATCGAGTCTCTACCATAAAGCGGGGAGGCGATATGAATAATAAAAAAACCTCAGCAATAAAACTATCGGTACTGGCTGCGGCCATTGGTTTTGCTGCAACTGGGTATGCGATTGACTTTGATCTTGGTGAAGTACAAGGCAGCTTTGATTCCCAACTGTCAGTGGGGGCCAGCTGGAGCACCAGTAACCCAGAAAGTAAGTTAATTGATAAAAATAACGGCGGCAAAGGCGACTCATCCACCGGTGATGATGGTCGCATGAACTTTAAACGCGGAGAGACTTTCTCGAAGATTTTTAAAGGTGTGCATGATCTAGAGCTGAGCTACCGCGATAGTGGGGCATTCTTTCGTGCTAAGTACTGGTATGACTTTGAATTAAAAGATGAATCCAGACCTTTTAAGCAAATTAGCGATAAAGGTCGTGCTCCGGCGGCTAAATCCTCGGGCTTTGATTTGCTCGATGCCTTTGTTTACCACAACTACTACGTGGGTGATCGTCCAGGCCATGTGCGGGTTGGCCAGCAGGTGATTAGCTGGGGTGAGAGTACCTTTATTGGTGGCGGAATTAACAGTATCAACCCATGGGATGTGGCAGCACTGCGTCGTCCGGGGGCTGAGTTAAAAGAAGGCTTGTTGCCTGCGCAGTTACTGTATGCCTCGCAAAGTTTGTCGGACAGTTTAAACCTAGAGCTGTTTTATCAAGTGAAGTGGGAGCCTTATGTTTTGGATAACTGCGGCACCTTCTTTGGCGGTGATGTGGCGCCGCCTGGCTGTGATAATAACTTTACCGTACTGAACAGTGAGTTGGGTCAGTTGGTACCCTTTGCGGATGCCTATGGTCACGGCTATTTCACGACCCCTGAAGGAGTGGTTATTGCCCGCTTAAAAGATCAAAAAGCCCGTGACTCAGGGCAGTGGGGCGCAGCTTTACGCTGGCAAACGGATAACACTGAATACGGCTTCTATGCGATGAATTATCACAGCCGGGTGCCGTTCTTAGCCTACAAAGCACCGGGTGCTAATTTGTATAGTGATTTAAATAGCGTTCTCGGTACCGCAATAGGAAATGGCATAACAAATCCTGAGGTGTTAGAGGGGTTATTAGCCGCGACGGTATTTGGTAACTCCAATTACTTTATGGATTATCCCGAAGACATTCGTCTTTACGGTGTCAGTTTTGCTACGACGTTGCCTACAGGTACGGCCTGGAGTGGTGAGGTGAGCTACCGTCCTAATGCGCCGGTTGCGCTCAATGCTGCAGATATGCTGGTGGGAACATTAGCGCCCTATGATGCAGGCTTGTCCAATATACAGGTAGCGCCAGACGGTAAAGTACGCGGTTATAACCGCAAAGAAGTGACGCAAATTCAATCAACTTTAATCCATACCTTTGACCAGGTGCTAGGCGCTGAGCAATTGGCTTTGGTCGGTGAGGCCGCTTATGTGCATGTTGCCGGCTTAGAAAGTAAGCATAAGACGCGTTATGGCCGCGACACTGTGTACGGCGATACCCGTAACGCTGGCTATACCACGAAAAACTCTTGGGGTTACCGTGCCTCGGCCAGTTTGGAATACAGCAACGTTTTTGCTGGGGTCAACTTAGAGCCAAATATCGCCTTATCACATGATGTCTCTGGCTACGGCCCTAATGATAGTTTTATTGAAAATGCGAAAGCGATCAGTGTCGGTTTAGATGCGGGTTATCTGAATAAATATACCGCCAGCTTGAACTACACCAACTTTTTTGGTGGTCGCTATAACACTGAAATTGATCGTGACTTTATTGCGCTCAGTTTTGGCGTGAGCTTCTAAACGATAATCCGGATATTTGAGGTGAAATGATGAATATTGCAGTTTTTAAATATACCGCATTGAGTTTGTGTATTGGTGCAGTGATGACCGCGCAAGCCGCTGTGTCGCCAGAGGAAGCTGCGCAGTTGGGGGCTAATTTAACCCCAATTGGTGCAGAACGCGCCGGGAATGCTGAGGGTACTATTCCAGAGTGGACCGGTGGTTTGCCAGTTGATGCGGGAAAAGTAGATGAGCGTGGTTTTTTAGCTGACCCTTATGCTGATGATCAACCGCTGTTTGTAATTACCGCAGCCAATGTGGATCAATATAAAGATAAGTTATCGGAAGGGCAGGTGGCGATGTTTAAGCGCTACCCAGAAACCTTCAAAATGCCCATTTATCCAACTCGGCGTAGCGCGGCCTTGCCAGAAGAGATCTACGAGAAGATCAAGCACAGTGCCGTCACTACCACAGCAGAAGACGGTGGTTATGCGGTCAGTAACTTTACTGACAGTCGCTACTACGCCTTTCCCATTCCTAAAAGCGGCTTAGAGGTGCAGTGGAATCATGTGACTCGCTACCGCGGTGGCAACATTCAGCGAGTGATTACCCAAGCGACCCCACAAGTCAATGGCTCCTTTACACCCATTCGTTTTGAAGAAACGGTCGCTGGGCCGCAAGACTTGCCGGACTTACCCAGTGATCGTGGCGACAACATCGTGTCCTACTTTAAACAGCAAGTGACTGCGCCCTCGCGCCTCGCTGGTAATGTTTTATTGGTTTATGAAACCTTGGATCAGGTTAAAGAGCCGCGTTCGGCCTGGTTATATAACGCCGGTCAGCGCCGTGTACGTCGCGCTCCGCAGGTGGACTATGACGGCCCAGGTACAGCAGCAGACGGTTTAAGAACCACTGATAACTTTGATATGTACTCGGGTGCTCCTGATCGCTATGACTGGAAACTACTGGGCAAGCGTGAAATGTATATCCCCTATAACAGTTATAAGCTCGATTCTCCTGAGCTGAAATACGATGAGATCATTGAGGCAGGGCATATCAACCAAGACCATACTCGCTATGAACTGCACCGCGTTTGGGAAGTGGAAGCTACAGTTAAACCGGAAGCACGACACATTTATGCTAAGCGTAAAATGTACTTTGATGAAGACACTTGGCAGATTGCCATTGCTGACCATTATGACGGCCGCGGCCAGCTATGGCGGGTTGCTGAAGGGCATATGCAGCAGTATTACAACGCCCAAGCAGCTGCCTACACTTTAGAAGTTATTTATGACTTAAACGCTGGCCGTTACTTGGCTTTAGGGATGAAAAACGAAGAGCGCCACAGCTTTAAGTTTGGTGTGCCCTTACGCTTTTCCGACTTTACTCCAGCGGCATTACGCAATGCCGGAGTTCGCTAACAATCGACTGCGGCGCAGAGGGGAGAAACCTCTTCCTGCGCCCAAGACATAAGGAAACTTATAATGAAAGTATTAGCAATTGGTGGCAGCGGCGGCATGGGACGCGCCACAGTACGAGCAGCATTGACCTTTGATTTTATTACGGAAATTGTGGTGGCAGGGATTGATGGTGAGCTGGCTGAGCGTTTTGTTGCCTCGCTGAATGATGCGCGGGTACGCGCGACGTATTTAGACGTAACCGATGAAACTGCGTTACGCCAAGCGATTGCACCAGTGGATGTGGTGTTGAACTCCGCTGGGCCGTTTTTCCGCTTTGGCGTGCCGATTTTAACTGCAGCGATTGAGGCCGGTAAGCATTACAGTGATATCTGTGATGACTGGCAGCCGACCGTTGCGATGCTCAAGTTAAACGAGCGTGCTAAGCAAAAAGGTGTTACCGCTGTGATTGGTTTAGGTGCTAGCCCAGGCATTGTTAACTTGCTCTGTGTAAAAGCCGCAACTGCTTTAGATGAAGTGGACACCATTGTTTCGGCTTGGAAGTTGTCTGGTGCAGTCAATGATGACGATGGCTTTACTCCGCCAGTGGCAGAAGGGCATGTGGATGCCGCTGCAGTGCACTTGATGCATTGTTTGTCGGAGAAAATTCGGGTGCTGCGTGATGGCAAGGCGCTTGATACCACGCCACTGGAGCACTCGCAAATTGATTTCCCCACCTTTGGGGCACTGGATGTTTGGTCTTTAGGTCATCCAGAGGCGGTGACTTTGGTGCGACGTTTTCCGGAGTTACAAAACTGCTATAACGGCATGCTGGGCATTGACGATATTGTTGATGACTTACGCCAAGTGGCTGACGCTGTGGCAGCTGGGCAGCTTACTGTTGATGATGCCGCACGTATGCTGGCCGCGGATGGTGGTCGTGAAGCACGGCAAGAGCGTTTGGCCAAAGCAGAGCGTGAAGATGTACCAGGCGCTTTAGCCTATGCGGCAGGACGTAAAAATGGTCAAGCGGCAACCGCTGGGGCTTTTATTAAGAATCGCCCAGCCGGCGGTATGGCGACTATTACGGGCATTCCCCATGCATTGTTTTTGCCGCTGCTGCATCAAGGGCGCTTGGCGCAGAGTGGCGTGTTTGCCCCTGAAGAAATCGTTAAACCAGATGATTTTTTTGCTCTACTAGATCCGTTTTGCGGGCCTGAAGGTGCTGGCTTGACCGTGCTGACTTCGTCATGAGCAGCCCCTGCTGAGCGTATCGATGCCCGGGTGCGCTCAGTCTTAATAGCTGCGTTAACGCGGGTGTTTTCACCTATATGGACAGGCCGTCAATGTACTTGATCCCATAATAACGATAATTCAAGGGGACCCTTGCGATGCCTATAAGTAAGCAAAAAGGTGCTACTGATCTCGGTGTAAAGTTTGAGCTGGCCTATGGTGTGGGCAGTGTGGGAACGGCGATTTTTGTTATCGCGCCACAGATATTACTGCTGTACTTTATGACCGAAGCCTTGGGCATTCCGCCAGCCGCGGCCGGTTTAGCACTGCTATTTCCCAAGCTGGTGGAGTTTTTTACCGACCCGTTAATTGGACGTTGGTCCGACAAAATTCAATCGCGCTGGGGGCGACGTCGTCCGTTTATGGCGGTGGGTTCAGTGTTTTTCTTAATTGGCTTTATTGCTCTATTTAGCCCCCCAGATTTTAGCCACTGGCATGGTTCTTTAACCTGGGTGTTGATTCTCTACACCTTGACCACCACGGCCTATACTTTTTTTGAAGTGCCCTATATTACGATGCTATCTGAGGTGACCGACGATGCACAGGTGCGCACACGAGTGTCAGGCTGGCGCAGTGTGTTCTTATCATTGGGCTTTATGTTGGCAGGTGGTCTAGCACCGTGGATTGTACAAAGTGGCGGTGCCGATAAAGCAGCCTTTGCCACTATGGGTGTACTGATTGGTTTAATGTCATTTGCCGCCATGGCTACTACGGTGATTGGAACTGGTTCAGGGCGGGTGATTCAACGCAGCAGTCAAAGCAGCGGGCAACTGCTCCTGCCGTTACGTGTCCCAGCCTTTGCCTGGTTGTGGCTGGGTTTTATTATTCAGATGATTTCAGTCAGTGTGAATTCCGCATTGCTGACTTATTACAATAAATACTGGCTGGGTAATCATGACTTTACCATCAGTAAAATATTTCTTGGGGTGATGACTTTAACCATCTTAACCACGGTGCTGTGGACCAAACTGGCCAAATGGATCGGCAAGTATCGGGGGTTTTATATTGCCACTGTGCTGTATGCCATGGGTATGGCTCTATTTTGGTTTGCTAAAGATGGTGTGCTGGGTTTTTGGGTTGCGGTCGTGGTGTTTGGTCTTGCCAATGCCGGTCAGCAGCTGTTTTGCTTTGCCATCGTTCCCGATGTGATTGCTGCTGAACGTGAACGCTCAGGTTTTGCTGAAGAAGGAGCTTTCACCGGTATTTGGGTGATGGGACAAAAGCTTGGTTTGGCATTAGGTGCTGGCATCGCAGGATTAGGCTTGCATCTATTTGGCTTTGTTGAGTCTTTGGCAGGAACCTTTACTGAACAGTCCGATAGCGCGATGTTTTCGATTGTGCTCTTTGTTTCCGTCGTGCCATGCATTATTTGCCTGCTATCTTTGTACCCTATTTACAAATCGAAACAGAGCTTTAACAACTAAGCGCACCGCTTCAAATTGGGCAATGGCTCGAGCATCTAAGATTGGTTGATGAGCCATTGCCACGCGTTAGATCAACGCGATCAGTTCAATAAGCGACAAAATGAGTCGCCACGTTTTAGGGCCGTGTTTCTTCTACTGCTACGCATTTGCTGCGACATTAATCTCTCATACAACTGTCATCCTTTTGACATCTAGCCCGGCTAATCTGACTGCATCGTAATTAAACGCCTTGCTGAGGTTGTGCTATGAGTCAGTTTGAGTTGCAAGATGAGTTGAATCATCCACGTACGGAAACACCAGAGTTTACTCAGATGGCTGAGCGTGGTCTGTCGCGACGCCGTTTTCTTGGTGCGACTGCTGCTTTAGGTGCAGTGACCTTTTTTAGTATGACGCCTGTCAGTCGATCGATTGCCGCAGCATTGTCGCCAACAGCTAGCTCTTTGCTGGGTTTTAAAGCTGTGCCTGCCAGTACTGCAGACACAGTTGTGGTGCCAGAGGGTTATCAAGTTGAGCGTTTGATCTCTTGGGGTGATCCCTTATTTGCCGATGTTGCAGAATTTTCGAATCAGCTACATAAGAATACTGCGGCCAATCAAAAGCGTCAGTTTGGTGACAATAACGATGGCATGAGTTTGTTCCCAGTAGATGAGCAGACCGCTATTTTGGCCGTCAACAATGAGTACACCAACTACGAATTGATGTTTGAGCATCAGGGCAAAAATATGACCGCAGCGGATGTGGGTTATGCTCAAGCGGCACACGGCGTATCAGTTATAACGTTAGCTAAAGCTAAAGAGGGTTGGCGCTTTGATAAAAATGGACGTTTTAATCGCCGCATTGATGCCAACACAGCGATGCGTATCAGTGGCCCCGCGCAAGGGCATGCTTTACTGCAAACGAACGCTGACCCAAAGGGTGAAGCGGCCTTAGGTACTTTTAATAATTGCGCTAATGGCATGACCCCTTGGGGCACCTATTTAACCTGTGAAGAAAACTTTAATGGTTATTTTGGTAGTGATGCACAGGTTGATATGAGCCCTGAGTTTTCACGTTACGGTATTGCCGCAGAAGATGCAGGCTACAGTTGGTATAAGTTTGATTCGCGTTTTGACCTGGCCAAAGAACCTAACGAGCCTAATCGCTTTGGTTGGGTAGTCGAAATTGATCCGCATAACCCAAATTCCACACCAGTCAAGCGTACAGCTTTAGGTCGTTTTAAGCATGAAAACGCAGAGATGGTGATTGCTGAAGATGGTCGCGTGGTGGTGTATTTAGGGGACGATGAGCGCGGCGAACATATTTACCGGTTTGTCAGTCGTAATAAGTACAATCCTATGGATCAAGCCGCAAATCGTGACTTGTTAGATGATGGCGAATTGTTTGTTGCTAAGTTTAATGAGGATGGCAGTGGCGAGTGGCTCAGTTTAACGCATGGGCAAAACGGTTTGACCGCAGAAAATGGCTTTGCCAGTCAAGCCGATATCCTGATTCATACGCGCTTGGCGGCGACGCAAGTAGGGGCAACGACGATGGACCGACCAGAGTGGGTTGCGGTGCATCCTCATGAACCAATGGTGTTTTGCACCTTAACCAATAATAAAAATCGTGGACTTAAAGATAATCAGCCTGTAGGTGGGCCTAATCCTCGTGCGGAAAATCACTATGGACAGATTGTGCGTTGGGTACCAACAGCAGGACAGCATACAGCTAAAGATTTCCAGTGGGATCTGTTTTTAATGGCGGGTAATCCAGATATACATGGAGGAACACCTTATGCAGGCTCTAGTAATATTACTACCGATAATATGTTTAACAGCCCTGATGGTATTGGTTTTGACCAAGCTGGACGTTTGTGGATTCAGTCGGATGGTAACTATTCAAATCAGGGTGATTTTGCTGGACAGGGCAATAACCAGATGCTCTGTGCGGATCCAAAAACAGGCGAGGTACGACGCTTCCTAACCGGTCCTGTGGCCTGTGAAATTACTGGTTTGGCTTTCACTCCGGATCAGAAAACTTTATTTGTCGGTGTGCAGCACCCAGGTGAAAAGCTTGTGGCATCACAGTTTCCGTTTGGCGGTAATTCAGTTCCACGCTCTAGTGTGATGGTTATTACTCGTGAAGATGGAGGCGTGATAGGCAGTTAACTATTCTAGCCCAGCTGTTAGTTGTGTCTTAGGTGGGTGTAAACCAGCTGGTTTGTTAGGTTAGCTAGTTATTCAGAGGTTCCTTTAATGTTGCACTAAAATATTTTTTGTAGTAGTTAATGCACGGTAATAAAAATAATAATATGGTGCTAAATAATGAAAAAAATAGTTGTGGGTTTATTGGGTATTTCCGCCTTAAGTGTTGGAGTGGCTTGCGCTGCACCAAAACCATATAGCAATTTTGTGGTTTTTGGAGATAGCTTAGTCGATGCCGGACAATTTCCAGACACGGTTATTCCTGGGCAAACAAAACGTTTTACGAATCGGACTGGGCCTAATTTTTTTGACACCCCTTATGGGCCTGTCTCGTCAATGCTCATTGGTGAGCGTTTGGGGATGAGTAGCACGCAGTTAGCGGGTTCTACTTCACCGGTGAATCAGGCGCAAGGACTTAAAGATGGCGATAACTGGGCAGTAGGAGGTTATCGAACTGATCAGATTTACGACTCCATTACTGCTGTTTCAGGCTCAGTAGTTGCTGATGGTGGTACAACTCTTAGGGTGCGCGATGGTTATTTGCCCAGTCTACAAGCCCAAGGCCAATCCATTGACCGCAATACATTATTTTATATCAGTGGCGGCGGTAACGACTTCTTGCAAGGTTTGATTTTAAGTCCTCAGCAAGCGGCTCGCTCTGCTGACCGTTTGGCTGCCAGTGTAACTGCCTTACAGGAAGCCGGTGGACGTTATTTTATGGTGTGGATGCTGCCTGATATTGGTTTGACACCGCAAGTGTACGACACACCTTTGCAAGACTTTGTCTCTGATTTATCCACTGCATTTAATGCTCAGCTGGTACAACAGCTTTCAGATGTCAGTGCAGATGTCATAGTGTTAAATATTCCTAAACTGCTTAGTGAGGGACTACAAAATCCAGCACAGTTTGGTTTAGACGGTAATGAAAATTTAATTGGTACTTGTTTCAATGGTGATGGCTGCACGGAAAACTTAAAGTACGGGATTAATAGTGCGACAGCTGATCCGAGTAAGTTGTTATTTAATGACAGTGTGCACCCTACGATCACTGGGCAGCGCCTGATTGCAGATTACGGTTATTCCATCTTGGCTGCGCCGTGGGAGATAACTCTGCTGCCGGAGATGGCACGCAGCGCGCTCAACCATCATCAAAATAACTTAACAAACTATGCTCTCAATAGTCAGCCTGCTTGGCAGGCGAGCGGACAGTGGAGTAGCTATGCTTCAGCAAGCGGTGAGCGAACCAACTACCGTTCGCAATCAAGTGCTAGTAAAGGTGATAGTGATCATTATGCATTATCTTTCGGCGGTAGTTACCGGATCAACGAGCAGTGGCGGGCAGGGGTAGGTGTGAGCTTGCAAGAAAGCACGCTTACCGCAGGAGTGGAAGATTCTAAGTATCAGCTCAATAGTTATCTACTGAGTCCTTTTATTCAATATAACCACCAAGCGTTTTGGGCTGATGCAAACCTAAGTGCAGGACGCTTAGATTATGATAGCTTACGGCGTAAAATGGCTTTGAATACTTCTAAGCGAACTGAAAAGGGTGATACTAAAGGTAGCGTGCTTGGTATTCATAGTCGGGTTGGTTATCAATTATTTTCTGCTCAGGAGCCTTTGCAGTTATCACCCTATGTTTCTATGAGTTATGCACGTTTTAAAGTAGACAACTATGCTGAGAAAGGGAGTCATTCAACTGCACTGACTTTTGCTGAGCAAAAGCGCACGTCTAAGCGTTTAGGTGCTGGGCTCCTCGCTAGCTACCAGCTAAGTGCCCCATTACGGCTGAGTGCAGAAGCGGGTTACGAGAAAGAGTTCAATAAAGATCAACAGCGGCTTGGCATGTCTCTTAATAGCGTTAACAGCATAGACTTTAAACTGAAAGGGTATAAACCAGACAGTTCTCTAGGAACGCTTGGTTTAGGGGCCGCTTATCAAATATCCGATGCTTTAACTGTACAGGGCAACTACAACTATATGCATGCCGACTCGGTGCGTCAGCATGCATTAGCTGTTGGGGTGAGCTTGAACTGGTAAGCCGATGAGTTTAATCCGGCAAGCGGTGCGTTAAGCGCCCTTGCCGTTAATCGCCCCAGCGTCCGGGAGAGTAAGAAAACACGGGTAGCGATAGTTGCCAGCGGATGGCGGCGAGGCGCAAAGCTAAGCCAAAGCTGAAGGAAGCAAGGGTATTGATGTCATCTGAGACCCCTTGCGACATTAACAATAAATACACAACTGCAACCACCATGGAGACGCTGGCATACAGCTCATGACGCAGCACTTGTGGTGTGCGGTTGCACATAATATCGCGCAAAATACCGCCAAAAATACCTGTGGTAATCCCCGCCATAATGATTACTGGTGTTTCGTAACCCAGCTTAATCGCTACATTACAGCCAATAATAGTAAAAGCGACCAAGCCCATGGAGTCGAGAATCAAGAAAATCTGGTTGAGCTTATGCATAAAACGCGCCACAAGCATAGTTGCCAGGCCCGAGCCGATGGTGAGGTAAATATAAGGGGGATGCTGGGTCCAGGTGACTGGGTAGTTGCCCAGTAACATGTCGCGGACGGTGCCACCACCGAGCGCGGTGATAAAGGCAATTAGAGCAACACCGAATAAATCCATATTACGACGTCCAGCGGCTAAGGCACCGGACATGGCTTCGGCAGTAATGGCAATCACATAGATATAGGTAAGCACGCAGGACTCCTGCTGACAGTAACGCCTCTCCCTCTGTCCTGTGTACCTGAGAGTTTATGCAGCAGATCGCTGCTTGCCCCTTCGGTGGATTGCTTAAGGCAACCGCTCTCCAGTTGGCGAATCTAAGTTGTTTCGCAGTACATGAGCCTGAGCGTTTATGGGAGTTTGCGCCTTCGGCGGAGTCGGCTGTTGAGCCTGCCCTCTCTCCTGCGAGCGCACATTATACGGTTTGTACGCAGATAGAAAAGCTAATTATGCAGTCTTTAGTATGGGCGCTAAGCTTGTTATCAACAGTTAGCCGAGTATTTTAATAAACAGCAGGGCTATCGAAGACGTAAGGGTAAATCTGTTCAGCCTCTGCGCGGTATCCAGTATCGGCTATATCACTACTAAACGACTCGACACTGAGCTTGCCTTCGATCCAGTAGGGTTGCCACATATCGCCCATAGCGACACCGCCTTCGCTGTGCACATAAACAATTTGGTTGGATGGCGGTGGTGGTACATGGATGCAGGCGCCAAAGTAGGGCACCAGTAAAAACTCCGTAATGCGGCTGTTATCGTCAATCACTAAGGGCACGATATAGCCGGGTAGCTTAACCTGCAGGCCATCCAACTCTGGCACTACGGGGGCGTTGGGGTGTTGCTGTTCTGCTGCTGGGCCGCTTTCGGCGGCGAGGATATCGGCCAATTGGTTGAGGTCGTGTAATGCTGTCGGTGGTGGTAAGGGTGGCGCGTCGGCAGGCACCATTTCCTCCCATTTGAGTGTGCGCAGTTCGCCGGCAAGCGCCATATTAAAACTGCAGAGCAGCAGGGTGATCCAGAAGGTTTTTCGCATGTTACATACGCCTAAAGAGGGAAGAAATATTAGGTTGTAAATTTTACAAACGTATATTTAAGCCATCAGCTAAAGACTGACGGTACGCGCGCCATGCGGGTACTGCGCCCATCAAGACCGCGGCGAGCAACACTGCACCGAGCAGTTGCCATTCGTAAAGACTTGGCGCGGCCAAGGGCAGGTACAAGCCGTAATAGCTTTGCAGCGGTGCTTGCGCTACAGCAATAGCCAAATAGAGCAAGGCCAGACCCAGAGCAAGCCCAGCTAACGCTAACGTGAAAGCTTCAAGGATCAATAAGCCTGCAATGTGCCAAGGACGCGCACCTACTGAGCGTAAAATAGCCATTTCGCGGCGGCGCTCATTAAGGCTGGTAAGAATGGCGGTGAGCATGCCGATTAAACCGGTCAGCACCACAAATAGAGAGACTATAAATAAAGCTTTTTCTGCGGTCCCCATCAGGCTCCACAGCTCTTGCAGGGCAACCCCAGGTAAAATAGCCAATAAAGGTTCACCGCGCCATTGGTTGATTTCTCGCTGCACGGCAAAGGTGGCTATTTTGCTGTTTAAGCCTAGCAATATAGCGGTGATTGCTTTGGGCTGTAAGTCCATCTGCAGGGCCTGTTCGGCACTGATCTTACGGTTGCCATAAGCCGGCGCGCCATGTTGCCAGTCAATATGCAGAGCTTCCATGCCAGCTAGAGCAATATGTAGGGTGCGATCCACAGGCGTGCCGGTGCGCTCGAGAATGCCCACGACTGTGAAGGGTTTATCATCATGTTTGACCAAGCTGATTGTTGCGACGCCATGGGCTAAAACAATTTCCTTGCCCAGTTGGTAATTTAACGCATCGGCGACTTCAGCGCCCAGCACCACTTCAAAAGGGGCTTGATCACTAAAAAAGCGGCCGTCGCGCAGTTTTAAGGGTTGTTTACGGCCGTACTGATAATGACTGAAGAAGTCTTCTGATGTGCCCAGCACCCGGTAGCCGTGATGGGAGTCGCCCAATGACATGGGCACAGCCCACTTAACCTGTGGATGCTGGGCAAAGTGTTCAAAGCTGCTCCAGCGGATATTATTGGTGGCATTACCAATGCGAAATACGGAGTACAGCAACAAGTTCACCGAGCCTGAGCGTGCGCCAACAATTAAGTCAGTGGAGCTAATAGTGCTGGCAAAGCTGGCGCGGGTTTCGGTGCGCACCCGCTCTACAGCCAGGAGTAAGGTAATGGACAGAGCGATAGCAAAAATGGTCAGTAAAGCGGTAAAGCGGCGGTTATTTAAGCTGCGCAAGGCAATACGAAGCAAATGCACTTTAAAACTCCTGCTTGCGGGTGGCACGGTTGAGCTGATTGAGGTCGAGGCTGCGATCAAATAAAGGTGCTAAGGATTGGTCATGGCTGACAAATAATAAGCTTGCGCCTGCCGCTTGGCACTCGGCAAATAGCAGCTGCAAAAAGCTCTCACGGCTGTCGGCGTCGAGGGCTGAGGTGGGTTCGTCGGCAATCACCAGCTTAGGTTGGCCGATCAAGGCACGAGCTGCCGCGACTCTTTGTTGCTGACCGATGGACAGTTCACCAGCTAGTTGCTGTTGTAGATCAGTGGGCAGTCCCAGTTGTTTAAGTAAGGCGTGCGCGGCGGCTTGGGTTGAGCCATGACGCTCGATTGCGCGCTGCTGGCGCAGTTTCGAAAACTGGCAGGGCAAAAGTACATTATCGGTGACCGATAAGAACGGCAGTAAATTAAATTGCTGAAAAATAAAGCCACTGTGGTCAGCCCGGAAACGGTCGCGGGCGCTGGAGCTGAGCAAGCTTAAGTCTTGCCCCAGTAAGTGGATACTGCCACTTTGTGCTAAATGAACGCCGCCCAGCAAGCCTAACAAGGTGGTTTTGCCGCTACCCGATGGGCCTTTCAAAAATAGACTTTGTTCGGGCTCTAGGCGAAAGGTGTCGATATCAAGCAGGGTGGCTTGTTTGGGCCAGGCAAAACGTAAGTTTTGCAGCTCAATAATGGGCGGGATACTGCGCATGGATAATCTCGATTACAAATAAACTCAAAGCCTGCCTAGCTAAGACCAGTGCAGGCGCCGTTTAGTTTACCAACTTAGTAAGGGGTTGTTGGCTGTTAGCTCAGAGCCTTGTTGGGCTTGCGCGCTAATCAGTTGCACATTGATTTTTTCCGTCAACGGAAAGGCCTTAAAGAAACCTGTGAGCTCCATGCTGCGAAGCTTAGTGGGGTTTGTGCACTTATAGCTGTAGTTCACGATAATATCGCTGTGTTGGTGCTGGGTTGCATCTGTGGAATGTTGTTCTTCATGGTTTAAGCCAGTGAGGTCATTATCAATATCTAGTGCACTTAAACTGCATCCAGCACTTTGCGGCAGAACAAAGAGCAACTGCTCATTTTTGAGACTACGCTCTGCAGTAATGACCGCGTGTTGGTCAGCAGCACTGTGTGGCTTATATTCAAAACCAATGATATTCATGGCCGGACTGGCCAGTTGCAGAGCCAGTTGCTGATTTTCAATGGCTATATTAAGCGTTGCAACACCGTGTACATGGGCTGCCAAACTGTGCTCATGCTCATGCTCATGCTCATGCTCATGGGCAACGAGGCTGAAGGATGCCAAAGTTAGGATCAAAGAGGGCAGTAAGTAGCGACTAGGCATAGGTGACTCCAAGGTTATAAAAGTTGAATGTTATACTATAACTTTACAGCTGTGCCCTATAGATAAGCAAGTCATAAAATGCCTTGATGGTGTAAGTTAGGGAGGCAGAGTCAAATATAATTGAAAATTCTTATATTTTTTCTATCGCTAGGTGCACCTGCACTGCTAAAGTCAGGTGGTTTTGAACTATGACCGTGCGTGCGCGGTTTGCTGAGGCCTTATTATGTCCCAAACTCTTAGTGCGTTTTTATCCCATATAAAACAACGTGACCCGGATCAGCCAGAATTCCATCAAGCGGTCGAAGAAGTACTGCGAACCCTATGGCCTTTTCTAGAAGCAAACCCGCGTTACATGCAGGCAGGTATTATTGAGCGCATGGTTGAGCCGGAGCGGGTGATTTTATTCCGAGTACCTTGGGTCGATGATGCCGGCAAAGTGCATGTCAATCGTGGCTACCGTATCCAAATGAATAGCGCTATTGGTCCTTAGAAAGGTTTCTTACGCTTTCATCCGTCAGTTAACCTGGGTGTTTTAAAGTTCTTAGCCTTTGAGCAAGTATTTAAAAACTCTTTAACTTCTTTGCCCATGGGCGGCGGTAAAGGTGGTTCGGATTTTGACCCTAAGGGTAAAACTGATAATGAAGTGATGCGTTTCTGTCAGTCGTTTATGACCGAGCTGTTCCGCCATATTGGCCACCACCTCGATGTGCCCGCCGGTGATATTGGTGTGGGTGCTCGTGAAATTGGTTATATGTTTGGTCAATATAAGCGCTTGGCCAATGAGTTTACCTCGGTGTTAACCGGTAAAGGAATGACCTATGGCGGCAGCTTAATTCGCCCGGAAGCGACCGGTTATGGATGTGTCTACTTTGCTGAAGAAATGTTGAAAAGCGTGAAACGTCGCTTCGAAGGCCTGCGAGTATCGATTTCTGGCTCGGGTAACGTAGCTCAGTACGCTGCACAAAAAGTGATTGAGCTGGGCGGCAAGGTTATTTCTTTGTCTGACTCGGGCGGCACTCTGTATATCGAAGACGGCATGAACGGTGAGCATTGGCATTACCTAATGGACTTGAAAAATGTCCGTCGCGGGCGCTTACAAGAAATGGCTGAGCATTTTGCTTTAGAGTTCTTGCCGGGGCAACGTCCGTGGGCGCTCAAGTGTGACATCGCTTTACCCTGTGCGACGCAAAATGAGCTGGATATTGACGATGCCCGCACCTTGATTAAAAACGGTTGTATCTGTGTTGCCGAAGGCGCGAATATGCCTTCCACACTGGATGCTGTTGATCTGTTTATTGAGCAGGGGATTTTGTACGCACCAGGTAAGGCATCTAACGCCGGCGGGGTGGCAGTCAGTGGTTTAGAAATGAGCCAAAACGCCATGCGCCTATTGTGGACGGACGGTGAGGTTGACGCCAAACTGCACAGTATCATGCAACAAATTCACAGTGCCTGTGTTAATTACGGCATGGAAAATGGACGTGTGAACTATGTTAAAGGCGCCAATATCGCGGGCTTTGTCAAAGTGGCTGACGCCATGCTGGCACAAGGCATTGTGTAACAGTTAAAGCGCCAGTAACACGCTAGCTAAAATGCCCTGTCGAGTGATCGCAGGGCATTTTTGTCGAGTTATCTATCTGCTCTAGAGTTGATAGAAATCAGCGCTTTAGGTCTAGATAGCTCTATACTGTTAACTTGAATGCTACATTTACTGTATGTGTGTATTTTGAGGAGAAGTTGTCATGGCAGAACTAGCACCACGTGCGCGCTTGGAAGCGCTACTAGTAGAGTACAGCACACGCGCTGCAGCAATTGAGCGCGACTTATCTCGCGAGCATGCACAAAGTTTTTCTGAGCAAGCCACCGAGCGGCAAAACGATATGGTACTGCAAGGTTTGCTGGCCGATGCGCGCACCAGTGTAAAAGAAGTACAGCACGCCATAGAGCGCTTAGAGGCCGGTACTTACGGTGAGTGTACAGCCTGTGGTGAGTCAATTAATCAGGCCCGCCTTGAGGCTTTACCCGCTGCGCAGCTATGCATTAATTGCGCAGATTAAGCTGTACAGCTGTCTTGTTGGGCTCTGTATAAGTGATAAGTGCTTGCTGAATTTACCAACTCCATGTGCATAGTCCTTATTGACGGCTGCGCACATGGAGTAGGCAGTGCAGAAGCTTAAATACCTCTCGCAAACCCCCAGAGTAATTCCTTTCTTTCTACAACAACCTTGCAGAAAGGTAGCAAGCAAGGCCAGAATGCCCCGTTCACTTCGCGGCTTGGCCGCTAGCTGCAAGGATTTCTAATGCCCGATTCAAATGTAACTGCTCAGCGCTTATTACCAGAACAACTGACTCGCACCTTTAATGGCCACTTTAATTTTACCAGTACGGCAGAGTTGGAGCCGTTAAGCGGAGTGCTTGGACAAGAGCGGGCTCTTGAAGCCTTACAGTTTGGCATCGCTATGCAACGCCCTGGTTATAATGTTTTCATTATGGGGGAGTCGGGAACGGGGCGCTTTTCTTACGCGCGTCGTTACCTCACTGAGCAAGCTAAGCTGCGTCCAACGCCATCAGATTGGCTGTATGTAAATCACTTTACTGAGATGCGTGAGCCCCATGCTTTGCAGCTGCCACCGGGCGAGGGCAGTCGTTTTTGTGCAGATATCAGCACCTTGCTGGATAACTTGCTGGCAACTTTCCCTGCAGTATTTGAAACCCCTGCTTGGCAACAAAAGAAAAGCGCCATTGATCGTGCGTTTAATCGCCGCTATGACCAAGCCCTGGATGTGGTTGAAAAGATAGCGCTGGAAAAAAATATTGCCTTGTACCGCGACAGCGTCAACATCGCCTTTACCCCGATGTTTGAAGGCAAGGCCTTGGATGAGGCCGAGTTTGCTCAGCGCCCAGAGACTGAGCGTGAGCAATTTCATGCTGATATTGCCGTACTTGAAGAACACCTCAACAAAGAACTGTCCAGCTTACCTTTGTGGAAGCGCGAGTCGAGCAATCAACTGCGTGAGCTGAACGAAGAAACTATTGCACAAGCACTAGAGCCATTATTGGCACCCTTAACGCAGAAATACGCCGAGCATCCCTGTGTGGTTGCCTATTTAGCTGCCATGCAGGTCAACTTACTGAAAACCGTGGTTGAGCAGTTGGTTGATGAAGAACACAGTGATGCCATTGCGCGCAAGTTATTGGAAGAACAGTACAGTCCCAATTTAGTGGTTGGGCATGAGCCTGATGAAGGCGCACCAGTGGTGTTTGAATCGCACCCCACTTACGATAATTTATTTGGCCGTATTGAATACAGCACTGATCAGGGCGTGTTGTATACCAGTTATCGACAGCTGCGCTCTGGGGCCTTGCACCGTGCCAATGGCGGCTATTTGATTTTAGAGGCAGAGAAACTGCTGTCTGAGCCTTTCGTTTGGGAAGCGCTGAAGCGAGCTTTGCATTCACGCCAATTAAAAATGGAATCGCCCTTAGTGGAACTGGGCCGCGTAGCCGCTGCCACCTTGATTCCGCAAGTGATTCCCTTGCAGGTTAAGGTGGTGGTGATTGGTTCGCGTGAGCTGTATTACGCGCTACAGGAGCTTGATCCAGACTTTCAAGAAATGTTTCGTTTGTTGGTCGACTTCGATGAGGACATTGTTCTGACCGAGGAGACTTTGCCGCAATTCGCACAACTCTTACGTGCGCGTACCAGCGAAGAAGGTATGGCGCCCTTAACTGCCGCGGCGGTACAACAGCTGGCCCGTTACAGCGCCCGCTTAGCCGAACATAAAGAGCGTATTTCAGCCAGCCTAGCGGATTTATTTCAAGTGGTGAGCGAGGCCGATTTTATGCGCAGCAGTGCTGGCGCTGAGCTGACTGACGCTGAGCATATTGAACAGGCCATTGCCGCGCGAATTGCCCGTACAGGACGTGTCTCAGCACGGATTATGGATGACATGTTGTCGGGGGTGATCCTAATTGATACCGAGGGCGCGGCAGTCGGTAAATGCAACGGCCTGACTGTCTTGGCCGTGGGCGATTCTGTGTTTGGTGTGCCAGCACGCATCTCGGCTTCAGTGTATCCCGGCGGCAGCGGCATCGTAGATATTGAGCGGGAAGTGAGCTTAGGACAGTCCATTCACTCTAAAGGCATGATGATTGTCACCGGTTACCTGGGCAGCCGTTATGCGCAGGAGTTTCCTTTAGCCATCTCTGCCAGTATTGCGCTTGAGCAGTCATACGGTTATGTGGATGGTGATAGCGCCTCATTGGGCGAAGTCTGCGCACTGATTTCAGCTTTATCCCGCACACCCTTAAAGCAGTCATTTGCTATTACCGGCTCGATTAACCAGTTTGGTGAAGTGCAAGCTGTGGGTGGCGTGAATGAGAAGATTGAAGGCTTTTTCCACCTGTGCCAGGCCCGTGGCTTAAGCGGCGAGCAAGGGGTGATTATCCCCAAATCCAATGTGATTAATTTATTGCTTAATGAAGCTGTAGTCAGTGCAGTTAGCGCGGGCAAGTTTCATATCTATACCGTCGGCCATGTGGATCAGGCGCTGAGCTTGCTCAGTGGTGCTGAGGCGGGTTGTCTAGATGCTGAAGACAAGTTCCCTGAAGGCTCGATTAATGCGCAAGTCGTCGAGCGCTTACGCAGTATTGCTGAGCTTAACTTACCCAGTGATGATGCCAAGATAGAAACTCACGAGTAGGTTAACTGTAGATAGGTACACAGAGTTATCCACAGGCTGTGCTTTGCCTTGGCAGCCTGCAAGAGGTTTTTGTTTTAATTAATCCGTTTGAAATCAATGGTTTACTGTGTTTTTGCAAGGCTTTTAATCAACAAGTAAAACCTTGCACAGACTGCTCACAGAGTTATCCACAGAGGCTGGTGAGGCGTTATACCGCAGTTGACCGGCGTCTAAGGTTCGCTTTAGAGGTTTGGAAAGCCTAATATCCGTTTGTTTGACTATTTATAAAATATTGGTGTGAAGGAGTGTATGACCTATGACGGCAACAGCGTTTCGTTCTGAACATGATTTATTAGGCTCTTTGCCAGTCCCCAAAGATGCGTATTACGGCATTCAGACGCTGCGGGCCATGCATAACTTTAACCTTAGCGGTGTGCCGTTATCGCATTACCCTAATTTTGTTAGCGCGCTGGCGATGGTTAAGCAGGCCGCAGCAGATGCCAACCATCAGCTGGGTTATTTAAGTGATAACAAGCATGCAGCGATCTCCAGTGCTTGCACGCAGTTGATTGAGGGCAAGCATCATGATCAGTTTATTGTCGATATGATTCAAGGTGGTGCCGGCACTTCAACCAACATGAATGCCAACGAAGTGATTGCCAACTTAGCTTTAGAGGCCATGGGCAAAGAGAAGGGTGAATACAGTTTTTTACACCCCAATAATGATGTGAACATGGCGCAGTCCACTAATGATGCGTATCCAACGGCAATTCGTGTGGGTTTATTATTGGGGCATAACGATTTGCTGTTGAGTTTAGAACGCTTGATTGATGCGTTTTCGGCGAAGGGCGATGAGTTTTCCCATGTGTTGAAAATGGGCCGCACCCAGCTACAAGACGCAGTGCCAATGACGCTTGGTCAAGAGTTTAAAGCTTTTGCCGTTAACCTGGCACAAGATTTAACCCGTTTAAAAAGCCTTGCTAATGATTTGTTTGCTTCAGTGAATCTGGGCGGCACCGCTATTGGTACTGGGATTAATGCGGACCCACGTTATCAAGGAATTGCCGTTGAGCGCTTAGCTGCTATTTGTGGCTATCCAATTCAGGCCGCTCCTAACTTGATTGAAGCCACTTCCGATATGGGCTCTTTTGTGCTGTTTTCTGGGATGCTTAAGCGCACTGCGGTCAAACTATCAAAAATCTGTAATGACTTGCGCTTGTTGTCCAGTGGTCCTCGTACCGGCATTAATGAAATTAACTTGCCAGCCCGCCAACCTGGCAGCTCAATTATGCCGGGTAAGGTGAATCCAGTGATTCCAGAGGCTGTCAGCCAGGTGGCTTACGAGGTGATTGGTAATGATTTGTCACTGACTCTCGCTGCTGAGGCTGGGCAGTTGCAGCTCAATGTAATGGAGCCTTTGATTGCTTGGAAAATGTTTGACTCCATACGCTTGTTGCGCCGCGCGATGGATATGTTGCGTGAGCATTGCGTCGTGGATATTAGCGCCAACGAAGAGCGTTGTCGGAGCCTGATGGAGAACTCCATTGGTTTAATTACCGCGCTCAATCCTTACATTGGTTATGACAATGCGACCCGAATTGCCAAGCTTGCCTTGGAAAGTGGGCGAGGGGTGCTGGAGTTGGTGCGTGAGGAACAGCTACTGGATGATGACTTACTGGCTGATATTTTACGCCCTGAGCATATGATCGCTCCGCGTTTAGTACCGCTAAAAGAGTAGCTTAGCTGTGTTTACGCAAGGCTAAGTATGTGTTTTAGCCTTGCGTAAAATACTGCAGGGATGGGCAGTGCTTGAGTTAGCCCTTGGCTTTACGTAGCACAACAAATAGGCCGAAAATCAGCATAGCAATAAAACTGAGCATGCTTAACTCGGCAATGTTGAATCCCAGTAGCGTCCAGTTTACTTCTGCACAATCAGCGGTGCCGTGCAGCATTTTGCTGATGATTTCCTGCAGCGGAAAGGCTTCCAGCATAAACTCAAATGGTGGCAGACATGCTGGGAGCTGGTCTTCCGGTAAGCCTTGTAGCCAGATTTGCCGCCCTGCAGTGGCGATACCAAAACCAGCGGCAAGCATGGCTAATAGCCCGTAGATGCGTTGCCCAAGACGGGCTGGATTGTGCACGGTGGCCAGTAAACAGACTACAGCAAACAGCAACACTGCAAAACGCTGCACATGGCAAAGTGGGCAAGGAACTAAACCGACGCTGTGCTCAAGATATAGAGCAAAGCCGATAATTGCTGCACAGCCTAAAAATGCCAATAAAAATAATAATCGAGTGGCTGGTAGTTGCATTAAAACTCCTAGGCATAGGGGCACGCCCGCGACTGAGAAATAAGGGTCTGCATACCTCAGTTATGAATTGGAGGATGCAAATAAAAACAGCGTGTAAGCTGCTGGTTAAGCTGACACGCTGCCTGTTTTTGCCAGTATAACGACTATGCTGGGTCTTTTTGTAGTAGCGGTTGCGGTAGCGCGGGTAAAGATTGCTCTAGGAGCTGAAAACTTTCCGCAAACAACTGATTACTGCGCTGGCTATCACCAAGATGACTGAGTAAGCGGGCCAGCTCTGCGCAAGTATGGGCCTGACGCTTGAGGCGTAAACTGCTTTCAAAATAGTCACGGGCCTTACCCCAGAGTTGGTTGCGTAAGCTTAAACGTCCTAAGGCACGCAATAAGATTGGGTTTTGCGGTTCTTGTTTGAGCCAGCTTTCAGCCAATTTAAGTTGCCGTGCGCCATCTTGTGCTTGGGTGCGGCCATAAAGCTCGATGAGGTCATCATTTAAGCTATTTTTAAGCGTGTGGCGCAGCAGTGACTCGGCTTGCTCATGGGCGTTAAGACGCAGCAGCTCAGTGCAGTAGGCTGCGACTAACTGCGGATCAAGTTTGAGCTTGCTAGAGAGCTCGTGCCAAGCTTGATCAAGGGCCTTGAGAGCATGTAGGGCATCTTGGCTATTGTCGCTGTGTGAGGCGTCTGCGAGGCGGCCTGACCAAGCTTGATACTCAATGTTTTGCAGTTGCTGGCTGTTTAAACGTTTGCATTTGCGCAAGGCGGGCAGCAGGGCAATCAGTGCTGACCACTCTTGGCGTTGACGCAATAGCGCTTGCAAGCGTAGCAGTACTTCTGGATGTTCAGGATGCAATTCATGCATGGCTTGTAGGGTGTCTTGTGCACCGGCATCGTCACCGCGCTGCAGTTGTAAATCTGCATGGGATAAAGCAATTGCAACTTCTGCCGCAGGTTGCTTGATTAAGGCTTGCTCTAGCAACTGGTCGGCTTCGTCGCTGTAACCTAGTTTTTCTGCCGCATTGGCTGCACCTAACAAGTACACCAAAGGTTTGCTTTCCCCTTGTGCTGCTCGGCGCAGGTGGCGCAAGGCGTCTTTCCATTGGCCTTGGGCAAGATCAAGCATGCCTTGCTCGGATGCCAGGCGGACACGGCGCTTTTGATTGCGTTGTGACCACGGGTTGATCAGCCCAGTTGACACTAACAGCATTTTAATTAGCGTGCGTAAGCCGTATAGCACGGCAAAAAGTCCAGCGAGGACGGCTAAAAATAACCAGAGGCTGGACTCATAGCGAAATGATTTCCAGGAAATCAGCACGTAACCGGTGTGCTCAGCGATAAACATGCCCAGCGCAGCAGCAGCGGCGACTACTAGCAATAAGATGAGATAGGTGCGCTTCATAATTACTTAGACTCCTCTGCACTAGCTTCTTGCGGGGCTGAGCGGGTGTCGATATAAGCTTCTAAGGTGATAAGGGCAGCGTTTAAATCGGGCAGTTCTTGGCTCACTTTTTGTTCTTTTAGCTCGCCAATCTGCTCTCTTAGACTGCTAACGTTAGGATCTTTTGGGCTAAAGTGCGCATCAAGAATGGCTAAAGCCTGTTGCAAGGCTTGTTGGTAAACCTCTGTGGCGCCGTTGAGTGCGGCCCATTGGGCTTGTTCGATCGATAAGCCCAAAGCTAAACGTACTTGCGTTAGGCTTTGTCCTGCGAGTAGGGGCTGTACTTGTTCGTCAGCATTAAAGTCGATACGCACATAACGTGAAATTTTCTCCCACCACTCGGCCCAGCGACTAGGGCCGTCACCTTGCGCGGTTGCTGCGTGCTGGCCTTGGCTCTGGATAAACTCTGGGGCTAAGTGGGTGAGCAAATTGGCTTGTTGGTATAAAGCGCCTAAGCGCACAAATAAACCGGTCCGATCTAGGCCACCAGTGCTTTTTAAAGCAGTGATACTGCGAGCTAATTGCTCACGGGCAGCAAAAGCTGCTGGATCGTTTTGCTCCATTAAAATTTGGTCAGCGGCTTCTAATAGAAAGCGCGCGCTATTGGTGTCGTGTAATGCGCTTAAACGTAAGCTGGCCATGCGCAGTAAGTGTTCTGCTTCCGCTAGACGCCAGTCTTGGCGGCTGGCACCTAAAATGGTTTCTAAGCGCTGAGACAACTGTTGCTGCTCAGCTTGGACGTGAGCTAAGAGTTCGCGACCCTGCTGCAGTTGGTTTGCCGTTGGCATTTGCGCAAGGGTTTTGCTCAGTTGCTGTTCGCGCTCAGTTAAATCTGTGGTTTGCGCAGTCATATTGGCTAACTGCTGTTGCTGTTGTGCGCTATGTTCGCCGGCGGTTTGCACTTGCAGCACGCTCCAACCACCGGCCGCCAATCCGCCCAAACCAAAAACTAAGGCTAGAATAACTAAGCCTTTGCCGGGCGCAGCTGCGTTTGCTGGCGTTGGTTTGCTGGCTGCCTTGGCGCTGCTGTTGTGCTCGCTAGACTGCTTAGCTTGCGCAGCGCTGGGGTTATTAGTTGATTTGGCAGTATTTTCGACTGCATCCGCTTTGACTTCCGACTTATCTGAGGGTTTGGTCATAACTGAGTCCTTATGCTGATGGTGCGGGTTGCGCGGCGAGGGCGTTTAATAACGCTTGATTATTCGCGCCACGGCAATCAATAACATGCTGCGCACCTAGATCTTGGGCGATTTTAGCGACGCGCGGACTGGGCACAAAGAGTGCTAAAGCAGCCAGTTGAGGCCACTTATTACCAGCCAGTTCAATTAAATGGCGTAATCCTTGTTCGCTACTGACCACCAGACCATTGAGTTGTTCTTGTTGGATACGAGTAACTAAGGTATCTGTAGGATAAACCGGTAAGCGTCGGCGATAAAGTGGTAAAAAATCCACCTGAACGCCGCGCTGTTGCAATTGTTCGGAAAGAAAGTTGCGACCCACATCAGCACGCAGCACTAAAACTCGAGGATTAGGGGTATCTAAGGTTTCTAAAAACTTAGGTAGGGCTAATAAAGCCTCACTGTCATCCCCTTGTTCTGGCCAGCTGACTGCTAAACCATACTCCGCCAGAATTTGCCCAGTGCCGGCACCCACACTAAACCAATGTTGCTGCACGGGTGGTTGCGGCCAATACTGATCAACGCGCTGCAAGCCTAAGTTGGCTGCGGGTTTGCTGACGACAATCACTGCGCAGTATTGGTCAAGATTGAGCATTAAGCTGCGCTGCGCAGGGGTTTCTGGCAGCGCTTGGATTTCTAGCAAAGGTAAACTGCTGCTGTAAATCTGTTGTTCAGCCAACAGCTGAGCCAGTACCGCGCTATCCTCTGTTGGCCGCGTAATCAACAAACGCCATTGCTTCACTGGACTGGCGTCTCTTCAGCGTAGAGCACCGCCAGAATTTCGCCGGCCCCCTGAGCTAAAAGATCTTCTGCAACAGCAACACCTAAGGCTTCAGCTTCGCTTTTATGGGCGCGTCGCTCGGCATAGAGTAAAACTGATGCGTCGGGTTGGCCGACAAAACCGCGCAGCCACAACTCATCACCTTCTAAAACCGCATAGCATGCGATAGGCACTTGGCAGCCACCGTTGAGGTGCTTGTTGAGTGCGCGTTCGGCAGTGACGCGGTAGGCGGTGTCGGCATGGTGTAAAGGCTTAAGCAGTTCATGAATGGCCTTGTCCGCACTGCGGCACTCAATGCCAACAGCACCTTGACCACCGGACGGTAAATTGCTGCTGACATCAAGGCTGCTGCGAATACGATCAGCAAAACCTAAACGTAATAAACCTGCGGCAGCGAGAATAATTGCATCGTACTCGCCAGCATCGAGCTTGGCTAAGCGGGTGTTAACGTTGCCGCGGAGAAAATTCACCACGAGGTCTGGGCGCTGGGCTAAAATTTGCGCTTGGCGGCGCAGGCTAGAAGTACCGACGATACTGCCCTCCGGCAGCTCAGCGAGGTTGTTGTACTTGTTGGAAACAAAGGCGTCGCGTGGATCTTCGCGCTCACAGACGCAGTACAAACCCAAACCTTCAGGAAACTCCATAGGCACATCTTTCATCGAGTGCACGGCAATGTCGGCTGTTTTTGACATCAGGGCGCTTTGTAGCTCTTTTACGAACAGGCCTTTACCGCCAATCTTCGCTAAAGGTGAGTCCAGCAGTTGGTCGCCACGGCTGACCATCGGCACTAAAGTGACGCTGAGCTGAGGGTGAGCTGCCTCAAGTTCAGCTTTCACAAACTCTGCTTGCCAAAGTGCTAGGGCGCTTTTACGGGTGGCAATACGCAGTTCGGTAATAGGTTCTTGGCTCAAAGACATAATTATGATCCACAGTTATAAATGTTTATCAGTGGATGATAGCAGGCACAGACTCGGCTTGCCTCATGCCAGGTGGCAAGATTTTAGCGCATTAAAGTTTATCCATAAGCTTGCGTACTGCTGCAACATGGCGGCGGCTCACCGTTAATGCCTCGTCAATATCACGCAAATGCAGTTCGTAATGGCCTTGTGCAGTGCGTTGCAAACACTCGATATGCTTACGGCTGACAAGGGCGTTGCGGTGAATGCGAACAAAGCGTTCGCCAAATTCTTCCTCTAAGGATTTAAGTGACTCATCAAGTAAAGTTTCGCCGTGTATGTGGCGTAAAGTCACATATTTGTTATCAGCTAAGAAATGTATCACGTGCTCAATGGGAATGAGCTCGATGCCTTTGTGGGTGCGGGCGCTGAGGTGTGTCCGTTCTGTATTGTTGGTTTTCGGCGCGCGGGCTAGAGCGGCTAACTGCATAGGGTTGAGGCGCTGGGCTTTTTCTAAAGCTGTTTGCAGCTGTTCCACGCGCACCGGTTTTACCAAGTAATCAATAGCGCTAACGGCAAAGGCTTGTAGGGCAAACTCATCATGGGCAGTGCAAAAAATGACTGCTGGCGCATGGGGTTGCTCGCACAGCTGCGCGGCGACTTGTAAACCATCCAGCCCCGGCATAGCAATATCGAGCAGCAAAACATCGGGCTGCAAGCTGTCCACCAACTGTAGTGCTTGGTGACCATTCTCGGCGCACGGTTGTAACAGAGTAAAGTGCGGTATTTGTTCTACTAAGCGCGCTAAACGTTCGCGCGCTAGAGGTTCATCATCAGCGATTAATACTTTCATCTGGTTTAGGCACCTGCGCTGCGGGTCGAGAGCATGGGTAGCTCAGACTGGTAGTGTAACGATCAAGTTGTTGTTGTATAGATAAACGTGCTGTGGGGCCAAACAGTGCTTTTAAACGCGCTTCAATATTGTTCAAGGCTAAGCGTGTACCCCGGGGGTTACTGATGCTGTCGCCGGGCATAAAGGGGTTGCTCACTTGCAGTTTAAAAACACCTTGCGAATAGTGTGCGCTAACCTCAATAGTGCCCCCTTGAATACTGGGTTGAATACCATAAATCACTGAGTTTTCTAATAACGGCTGCACCGTTAAGTGAGGTATCGGCAAGTCAGCGGGCACAGTGTCAACGTCCCACAGCATATGTAGACGCTTGCCCAGTCGATATTGTTCAATTGAGATGTATTGTTTGGCTAAGGTGAGTTCGTTACGCCATGTGGATAAGGTGTTGGGTTGGGCTAAGCTGGCGCGAAATAAATCAGATAAATCCAGCACCGCGTGCTCGGCTTTCTCAGGGTTGGAAGCAATTAAGCTGGCAATGCTGTTGAGGCTATTGAATAAAAAGTGCGGATGAATACGTGCTTGTAGGGCTTGCAAGCGTGCTTGTAGCTCTGCTTGTTGCTGCCGCCGCCACTGACCTTGCAGGTAAAAGTAGCGCAGCAGCAAAGCGCACATAATTAAGCTAATGAGAGCATGGCGGATATATAAGTGACCGCGGGCTTCGCCTGAGAGCTCTTCGGTGAGATAAAAATGCTCGGCAATGGCTGTGCATAACAGAGTTAAAAAAAGCACTAAGGCGCAAATAATTAACACTGCACTGCTGGCCGACAGGCGTGCTAAATAGGGGCGGGCGCGGCAAATGCCAGCGGCGGATAATAAAACAATCCACTGCACAAATAACGAGGTTAAAGCTAAACGCATCCAGTCAAAGCCGATCACCATAGGTTCGGCTAAGACCAAAACGAGAACCAGTAGCTCCGCCAATAGAATAAGGCCCAGTAGGGCTTCTGCTTGGCAGAGTTCAGGCACAAAGAAATCGTCAGCG
>RRZU010004058.1_pt1 | contig 31109 bp, 24 predicted proteins | sample 2165561 | NCBI WGS metagenome assembly RRZU01 (sample SAMN10456909, study PRJNA506462) | wastewater metagenome | isolation source: wastewater sludge | place: USA: Moscow, Idaho | reverse complement strand
CGGGTTCATCGGGGCCAACCTGGTCCACCGGCTCGTGGACGGCGGCCACGACGTGGCGGTGATCGACGACCTGTCCACCGGTCATCGGGACAACCTGGACGTGGTTGACCGGGCCATCGAGCTGCACGAGGCCAGCGTGCTCGACCAGAAGGCCCTGGAGCGCGCCATGGCAGGCGCCGAGGCCGTGGTCCACCTGGCCGCGCGGCCGTCGGTCTCGCGTTCGATCGACCATCCGCGGGCGACCCACCGGGCCAACGTCGACGGCACCCTCGCGGTGCTCGAGGCCGCCCGCCGGGCCCAGAGCGCCACCGGGGGCCCCGGGCCCCACGTGATCGTCGCCTCGTCCTCCTCCGTCTACGGCGCCAACCCCGTGCTGCCCAAGACGGAGGACCTGGTGCCGCAGCCCCGCAGCCCCTACGCCGCGTCCAAGCTGGCGGCCGAGGCGTACACGTTGGCGTACCACCACAGCTACGGGCTCGACGTCCTGGTGTTCCGGTTCTTCAACGTGTTCGGCCCCCTCCAACCGGCGGGCCATGCGTACGCGGCGGTGGTGCCGGCGTTCGTGGACGACGCCCTGGCGGGCCGGCCCGTCACCCTGCACGGCGACGGCACCCAGACGCGCGACTTCACCTACGTGGACTCGGTCACGGCGGTGCTCGCCGACGCCGTGGCCCGGCGTGTGGCGGACGATCGCCCGGTGAACCTGGCGTTCGGCACCCGCACCGACCTGTTGGGGGTGCTGGACCGCCTCGAGGCACTCCTCGGCCACCCGGTCGAGCGGGTCCACGGCCCGTCCCGACCAGGCGACGTCGCCCACTCCTCGGCCGATGCCACCCGGCTGCGAGCGCTGTTCCCCGCGGTCGAGCCCGTCGACCTCGACGCCGGCCTCGCCGCCACCGTGACCTGGTTCCGGGCCCGACGCGCCGGTGGAGCCGAGGCGTGAGCGACCTGCAGGTGGTGGTCGACGCCACCGCGATCCGCCTGGGCGGCGGGCTGTCCTACGTCACCCGCCAACTGCGTGGCGTCGAGCGCGTGGCTCCGACCCTCGACGTCCGGGTGGTCTCCGCGCCGTGGAACGACGCTGCCCTGCGGGAGGCCCTGGACCTGCCCATCGAGCCCTCGGGGGTGCGCAGCACCCGCGCTCGCCTGGTCCACGAGCAGTTCGGCCTGCCCCGCCACGTGTCGGCCGACGCCGTGCTGCACTGTCCGGGCAACCTCGCCCCGATCCTGCCGGGGCGCCGGCCGGCCACCGCGGTCACGATCCAGAACCCCAACCTCTTCGGGGTGGGGCGGGCCCTGCCCCACAACAAGGCCTGGTACCGGCGCCTGCGGGTCTACGGCGCGCGACGATCGGTCGAGGTGTCCACCCGGGTCATCGCGGTCTCCGAGTCGATGATGGCCCAGGTGCGCGCCGACGTGCCCGACCTCGGTGACCGGGGGGTCGTGGTGCAGAGCGGTCGCCCCGAGTGGGTCGAGGGCGAAGAGCGTCCCGGAGGCCTGCCCGTCGAGGGCCTCGACTACCTGCTCTCGCTCGCCAACGACGCGCCCCACAAGCGCCTCGACGACCTCGTCCTCGCCTGGGACCGGGCCTTCGCCACCCAGGGCGCCGACGCGCCCGCCCTGGTGTTCGTGGGCGGCCTCCCGGAGGCCCGGCGCGAGCAGCAGCGGGCGCTGGTGGCGCCGGCGCTGCGGTCGCGGCTGTTGTACACGGGCGCCGTCGACCGGCTCGAGGTGCTGCGCTGGTTGGTGGCCCACGGCCTGGCCATGGTGGCCACCTCCGCGCTCGAGGCTCACCCCCACACGCCGGCCGAGGCGGGGGCGCTGGGCTGTCCGCTCGTGCTCTCCGACATTCCCCCACACCGGGAGACGGCGACGGACCATCCGTACGCCTACGTGCCGGTCGGCGACATCCAGGCCCTGGCCGGCGCCTTGGCCGGCGTCGTGGTCGACGGTGACCGCACGCCGTGGACCTGGCCCATCAGCTGGGACGACCACGCCCGCCAGCTCATCGGGGTCTGGCAGGCGGCGCTCGCCGATCACTGACGGTTGGACCTCCGGTGCCCTGGTAGACAGGCGCCGGCCGAGGTCGGTGACGAGAGGGTGGCGAGATGGCAGAGCTTCGGTTCCCCGAGGGGTTCGAGTGGTCGACGGCGACCGCCGCGCACCAGATCGAGGGCGGCAACGTCAACAACGACTGGTGGGCGTTCGAGCACACCCCCGGCTCGGGGTGCGTCGAGTCGAGCGGCGACGCCTGCGATTCCTGGAACCGGTGGCCCGAGGATGTCGCCGTGCTGGCCGAACTGGGCTTCACGGGGTATCGGTTCTCGATCGAGTGGAGCCGCATCGAGCCCGCGAAGGGCGAGTGGTCCCTGGCGGCCCTCGACCACTACCGGCGCCAGTGCGAGGCGCTGCTCGACGCCGGCGTCGACCCGACCGTCACCCTGCACCACTTCACGAGCCCGCAGTGGGCCGCGGCCGAGGGAGGTTGGACGAACTCCGACACGGCGGCGCGCTTCGCCGACTTCGCCCACAACGCGACCGGCCACCTCGGCGACGTCGTGCGCCGGGTCTGCACCCTGAACGAGCCCAACATGGTGACGGCCATGGGCTACGGCCTCGGCATCTTCCCGCCCGGGCGACCCGATCCCGCGGACGAAGCGGCGGCGACCGAGACCATGGTGGCCGCCCACCGTCTCGCGGTCGACGCGGTGCGGGCGAGCGCGCCGGGCGTACCCGTGGGCATCACGGTGGCCATGATGGACTACCAGGCCGCCGAGGGCGGCGACGCGGCGACGGCCGCGGCCCGCGCCGACGAGGACGTCTACCTCGACGCCACCGACGGCGACGACTTCGTCGGCGTGCAGACGTACAGCCGCATGGTCATGGGGCCCGACGGCTGGGTGGGGCCGCTCGAGGGCGTGCCCGTGGTCGAGTCCATGGGGTACGAGTACTGGCCCGAGGCGCTCGAAGCCACCATCCGTCGGGCGTGGGAGCGCACCGGCGGGCAGGTGCCGATCCTCGTGACCGAGAACGGCCTCGGCTCCGAGGACGACGACGCCCGCATCGAGTACGTGCAACGGGCCCTCCGCGGCGTGCAGGCCTGCCTCGCCTCGGGCATCGACGTGCGCGGGTACACGTACTGGTCGCTGCTCGACAACTTCGAGTGGGCCTTCGGCTACGGCCCGAAGTTCGGCATCGTCGAGGTGGACCGCACCACCTTCGCGCGCACCCCGAAGCCCTCGGCCCGCTGGCTTGCCGGCGTCATCGCCGCCAACGCCCTGCCCGACGTCTCGATCTGAACTCCCGCACCAGGATCAGCCGAGGAACTCGTCACGGGTGGCGCGGCCTTCTTGGCTGACGCCGGCGCCGCTGACGACGGCGCGCAGGGTGCGGCCGAGGATCCTCAGGTCCAGTGCGAACGAGCGGTGTTCCACGTACCAGACGTCGAGGGCGAACTGCTCGTCCCAGGTGAGGTCGTTGCGCCCCTCCACCTGGGCCAGGCCGGTGACCCCGGGCTTCACCTCATGGCGCCGGCGCTGCTCGGCGGAGTAGCGGGGCAGGTAGGCCATGAGCAACGGGCGGGGTCCCACGAGGGAGAGGTCGCCCCGCAGGACGTTCCACAGCGTGGGCAGCTCGTCGAGGCTGGTGCGCCGCAACCACCGGCCCAACGGGGTGAGGCGGTCGGCGTCGGTGGCGAGGGCGTCCTCGCCCGGGCGCGGGGCGCGCATGGTGCGGAACTTGCAGAGGGTGAAGGGCACCTCGTCCCGTCCCGGGCGCGGCTGGCGGAACAGCACCGGCGAGCCGAGGGTGACGCGGACGGCCCCCGCGATCGCGGCCATGGGCAGCGCGGCGACGGCCAGCAGCGCGGCGCTGACGGCCACGTCGAAGCTGCGCTTGAGGATCACCGGCCCGACCGCGCGCCTCGCAGGACCGCTTCGAGTGCCGCCACCCGCGGCGCGACGGCGTACTCACGCTCGATGAGGGCCCGGCCGTGGTCGCCCATGCCCGCTCGCTCCTCGGCCGGGGTCGCCAGCAAGGTTCGGACGCCGTCGGCGATGCCGTCGGGGTCAACGGCCACGCCGGCGCCGTTGGCCGTCACGAGCCCGCCGACGTCGCCGGGGACGTTGGTCAGCACGGGAAGGCCCGCCGCCATGTAGTCGAAGACCTTGTTGGGGCTGACGCCGAAGGTGAACAGGCCGACGTCGGCGAGGACGTGGAGCCCGACGTCGGCGGCTCCCAGCACCTCGGGCATGGCCGACTTGGGGCGGGGGTCCTCGAAGCGCACGTTGCTGAGCCCGTCGCGTCGAGCTCGTTCGACGAGGGCCGCCTTGGAGGGTCCGTCGCCCACGAACACGAAGTGCACCTCGGGGTGGTCGACGGCCACGTCGGCGGCGGCGTCGAGGGCGAGGTCGAGGCCGTTGGCCGGGCCATGGGCGCCGGCGTAGACCACCAGCACGTCGTCGGCCCCGGCGCCCAGTGCGGCCCGGGCCGGGGTGCGGTCGGCGAGGGGCCGGACCAGGTCGGCCCCGTTGGAGACGAGGTGCACCAGCGCGGGGTCGGCGCCCCGCTCGACGAGGGCGGTGCCCACCCCCGGTGCCAAGACCACGACGGCATCGGCCCGGGCCACCACCCACGAGGCCAGCGCCTCGAGGGCGCGGTAGAGCCGGGAGTCGGGTCGGAGCTGGCCCATCTCGACGAGGACCTCCGGCCAGAGGTCGCGCACCTCGAGCACGAACGGGACGCGGCGGACGCGGGCGACGAGCCACGCACCGAGGGGGGCCAGCAGATGGGGGGTGGAGCCGACCACGACCGAGGGCCGACGGGTGAGGAGGCCGACCACGGTGGCGGTGAGGGCGTAGGACGCCCAGTTGAGGATGCGGGCAGCGCCGTTCCCCGCGTAGGGCAGCGTCCACACGGTGCGGTAGGCGGTGGTGGGGTTGGGGCGGTAGGAGTGCTGGGGCAGGCGGGTGAGGTAGTTGCGATCGGCGGCGAGGATCTCGCACGACCACCCGTCGAGGCCGCCGTAGAGCTCGATGTGGCGGGTGCCGCCGGGTTGGCCCTCCGGCGATGCGAAGTGGTTGAGGACCAGCACGCGGTCCACGCCCGCCCGGCGCCTCACCGCAGCGCCACTTCGCGGGTGGGGGCCCCGGGCCGATCGGGGTGGTCGACCACCAGGGCCACGGCACCGTCGAGCCACGAGATCGTGACCGTCGCGCCGGCGACCCGGAGCAGGTCGCCGTGGACCGTCGCGTCGGATGTGGGGCCGGCTGGCTCGACGCGCAGCGCCCACGCCACGGGGCCGCCCACCGTGCCTCGGGCCAGCATGCGGGGCGCCGGCTCGACGGCACCGTAGGTCGAGCTCCACATCCCTTCCTCGACCTCGGTGGTGACCCCCTCGGTGAGGAACGCGAGGTGCGCGGTGGTGCCGTCGGCGGTGCTCAGCCGACCGTCGACCCAGCGCGAGGCCGGTGCACCCGGCAGGGCGAGCTGCCACTCCTGGCCGGGTGGCCCCTCCACCCAGTCGGCCACGACCAACCCGGAGCCGTCCTCGGCGACCACCACCACTCGCGCGATGCGGCGCGACGGCGAGCACCGCCGATAGGCGTCGTGGGCGCACCACAGGACCCGCGCGCCAGGCAGGTCGAGCGGGGCGCCGACGCGTCCCGTCGCGGTGTGCGCCCAGCGGAACGCCCGGTGCGGAACGAGCTGATCCTCGCCGTCGAGGATCAGCACCGCGTGGGCTGCGGACGAGCGCAGGAAGGACCGGCTCTCGTCCCGGCCGTTGTAGTTCCCGGTGCCGGGATCGCCGACGAGCCATTCGTCCCCGAGGCGCACGGCCACGGTGGTGTGGTCGGCGTGGCCGTGCCAGGGGCCGCCGCCGCCCTTGCACCACACCACCAGCCCCCCGCGCTCGGCCCGGCTGATGCCGCCGCCGATGCTGTGGCCGTCGACCTCGACCGGGTCGCCCGCGGCGGGGGTGCCCGTGCGCGCGTACCACGCGAGCTCGTCGTGCTCGGTGCGCCAGAGGTCGGGGGCGCCTTCACCGACGATGGCCAGGGCCAGGCGGGCCGAGCCCGAGAGGTCGAGGGGGTCGCCGGAGGTGGCCACCGCACGCCCCTCGTCCCAGTCGCCATGGTGCGGCACCGGCCCGTCGTGCACCCCCAGGCGATCGAGGAAGCGGGCGCTGCGGTGCAGCGCCGCCACGACCGGGGAGGACGGGTCGCCGAGGAGCGCGAGACGGCACAACAGCTCGATCACGAAGCGGTGGTACGAGACCGAGTCCTCCACCATCGAACCGTCCGGACGGATCTCGCGGTCGAGCTGGGAGCGCAGGAGCCCCTCACCGGCCTGGGCCCAACGGCGGGCGGCCGGTTCGTCGGGGAAGGCCCGGGCCAGGGTGACGAGGCCCACGGCGTCGCCGATCAGGTGGTTGTTGCGCATCGTGCTCACCGTGTACGGCAGCTCGAGCAGCAGGTGGTTACCGCTGTGGTACAGGTGGGTGTCGACGTCCTGGCGCAGCGCCGGATCCAGGTGGTGGCCGGCCCGTTGCAGCACTTCGAGCCAGGCCATCGCCCGTAGGGCGACCTCGAGGTTGGAGGCCCAGTGGACCCCCTGCTCGAGCGGGTTGTGGTGCAGCCAGCTGCGGAAGTGGCGTTGGAGCGTGGTCGCCCAACGGGGGTCGGGATCCTGGCTGGCGAGGGCGCGCGCCAGCACCACGAGGTGGCGGTGGCGGCCGAGCTCCCAGACCCACTTGATGTCGGCGAGGCGGCCGGCGAGACGGACGTCGATCTGCCACCAGGGCCCCTCGGGCCAGCGCACGCCCGGGGCTTCTGGGTCGTAGGAGGCGTGCCAATCGGGCTCGTCGCCCACCTCCACGCGTCGGCCGAAGAGGGTGACGACGCCGTCGGCGATCTCGTCGGCCTCGTCACGGGCTCGGGCCACCGCCGCCGCGGGCGGGTCGGGCAGGCGGTACACGGGGGTGCTGCGGGCTGTGGTCGGCACGCGTCGCAGGGCGGCCTCGAAGGCGAGGGTGTGACCACCCAGGGCCTTGGAACCGTCGTAGGCCACCCGCAGCGGCGCCCCGAGGCCGAGGGCCCGCACATCCCGGGCGGCCGCCCGGAGGCGGCTCACAGCCCCAGCCGGCGAGCCAGGTCGGACTGCAGGACGGCGTCGGGGTCGACGTCGGCCCGCACCGCACGCCACTCACCGAGGCGGGGGTACATGGCATCGAGCAACTCGGGGCGTACGCGGCTGTCCTTGGCGAGGTAGACGCGACCGCCGGCGGCAACCACCTCGTCGTCCAGCTGGTCGATGAGCCGGGCCAGCGATGTCGGGCCCGCGGGGATGTCGAGGGCGAGGGTCCACCCGGGGAGTGGGAACGACAGGTGCCCGGGGTTGGCCGCGCCGAAGCGTTTGAGCACGGCCAGGAAGGACGTGCACCCCTCGTGGCAGAGGGCCTCGACGATGCGCCGCAGCGCCGCCTCCTCACCGAAAGGGAGGACGAACTGCCACTGGAGGAACCCGATGGGGCCGTAGACCCGGTTCCACAGGTCGACCATGTCGAGCGGGTGGAAGAAGGTGGTGATGCTCTGCAGTTCGTCGCGGCGCTGCTTGGGGGCCTTGCGGTACCAGAGCTCGTTGAAGGCGGCGACCGTCAGGGGGTTGATCAGGCCGTTCGGCGCCAGGGACGGGAAGGTGGCCCGGGTCTTCGGGGCGAACGCCCGAGCCCGCGACGGGGTGCGATCCTTGGGGGGCAGGGCATCCAGGGGAGCGAAGGACCCCCGACCGAGGATCGAGCGCCCCATGGCCGGACCGGTCTTCATGAGGTCGATCCATGCCACCGAGTACGGGTAGCGGTCGTCGCCCTCGTCCATCAGTGCGAGGGTCGTGTCGAGGTCGGGCGTGCGGTCGGTGTCCACGAGCAGGCGGCTCGTCTCGATGGGGCTGAGGTCGAACGTGGCGTCGAGGATCACGCCGGTGAGGCCGAGGCCACCGGCGGTCGCCCAGAACAGCTCGGGGTGGGTTGCGGGGGTGATCCGCACCGTCTCTCCGGTGGCGAGGCGCATGGTCATGGCCGACACGTGGTTGCACCACGACCCGCCCTTGTGGTGGTTCTTGCCGTGGATGTCGTTGGCGATGGCGCCGCCCACGGTCACGAAGCGCGTGCCCGGGGTGACGGGCACGAACCACCCGAGGGGCACGAGCCAGCGCATGAGGTCGTCGAGGCTCGTGCCCGCCGCCGCGGTGCAGGTGCCCTGGGCGAGGTCGAGCTCGAGGATGCCGCTGACCCCTGTCGCGTCGATGACGACGCCGCCGGCGTTCTGGGCCTCGTCGCCGTAGCACCGTCCGAGGCCGCGGGCGATCACGCCGCGATCGGGGGCGTCGTCGACCGCGGCGGCGAGCTCGTCGACGGTGGTGGGTCGGCGCACGGTGGCCGCCGAGGGGGCGGTGCCACCCCAGCCCGCGAGGAGCTCGGTGGTGGTCGACGAGGAGACGGTGGGGGTGTCCATCAGAGCAGGTAGATGCCGCACCCGAAGATCACCAGCCAGACGGCGATGGCGATCTGGAACGGACGGTCGTGGAGGGCGATGTCCTCCGGGGTGGAGCCCTGGCCGAGGTCGAGCAGCATGGCGTAGCGCAAGATGGCCACCGCGAAGGGCACGATCGACAATTGGTAGTAGGGGAAGCCACCAGCGGTGGCCAGGTCGGCCTTCTCGAACGACCAGAGGCAGTAGGCCACGAGCATGACCCCCGACGACACCGCCCGCAGGTAGGCCAGGTAGGAGGTCGTGTACACCTCGAGGGTCGGCCGGATGGACCCGGCGTCGCCGGCCAGCTCGCCCATCTCACCGCTGCGCTTGCCGGCCACGATGAACAGCGAGCCGAACGAGGCCACGATGAAGAACCAGTTGGAGATGGGCACGCCCGTCGCGGTGGCGCCGCCGATGGCCCGCAGCACGAAACCGGCGGCGATGGCCACGATGTCGACCACTGGGATGTGCTTGAGCCAGAAGCTGTAGCTCGTGGTGAGGGCCACGTAGGCAGCCACGGTGACCGCGAGCTGCCAGTGGGGGATGAAGCCGACCGCCACGCCGGCGAAGATCAGCCCGAAGCCCATGACGTAGCCCATCGTGGGCGGCACGACACCGGCAGCGATGGGTCGGCGGCACTTGGTGGGGTGCTGGGCGTCGGCCTCGCGGTCTCGGGTGTCGTTCAGGAAGTAGGTCCCGCTCGCGGCGAGGCAGAAGGCCACGAAGGCGACCATGGCGTCGCCGAGGGCCTCGGCGTTGTCGAGCACGCCGGCGGCCCCCGGGGCGGCGAAGACCAGCACGTTCTTCGACCACTGCACGGGTCGGGCGGTCTTGAGCAGGCCTCGACCGAGCGACATCGGCGGCCTGGCCGGCGCGGGCGCGCTCGGCTGGGTCTGGGGTTGCGCCACGTGACGAGTGTACGGGCGCGCTGTCGGGCGCCCTGTTCCCCGTCCCCGTCCTGGCCTCAGAGGTGCTCGACGTTCTCACCGGTCAGGCGATGGCGGGTGTCGAGCACGTAGCGGGCATTGGCCGCCACCACCGCGAGGTCGAAGGCGTCGTGGTCGGCCAACAGCACCACGGCATCGGCGGCGGCGACCTCGGCGGCCGTCGCATCGACACGGGTGACCGCCAGGTCGAGGAAGCCGTCGGACACGTGGGGGTCGGCGGCGTGCACGTCGGCGCCGAGCTCGAGCAGTTGGCGGGCCACCGACGCCGACGGGGATTCCCGCGCATCGCCGGTGTTGCGCTTGTAGGCAAGGCCCAGCAGGAGGATGCGTCGGTCCTTGACGGCCTGGCCGCGGCTGTTGAGGGCCACCACCAGGCGACGGACCACGTAGTCGGGCATGTGGTCGTTGACGTCGTTGGCCAACTCGACGAAGCGGAAGGTGTGTCCGAGCGACCGGCGCACCCGCCAGGACAGGTAGGACGGGTCGATGGGCAGGCAGTGCCCGCCCACGCCCGGCCCGGGGGTGAAGCGCATGTAGCCGAACGGTTTGGTCGACGCGGCGTCGATGGCCTCCCACACGTCGATGCCGAGGTCGTTGGCGAACATCGCCAGCTCGTTGATCAGCGCGATGTTGACGTGGCGAAACGTGTTCTCGAGCAGCTTGGCCAGCTCGGCCTCCCGGGGGCTGGACACCGGCACGGTGTGATCGACCAGCGTGTCGTAGAAGGCGGTGACGGCGGCGAGCGAGTCCGGGTCGACCCCCGAGACGATCTTGGGGGTGTTGACGAAGGTCCACTCCCGGTTGCCCGGGTCGATGCGCTCGGGGCTGTAGCCCAAGTGGAAGTCGGTGCCCACGGTGAGGCCCGACCCCTCCTCGAGGATCGGGCCGACCAGTTCCTCGGTGGTGCCCGGATAGGTGGTGGATTCCAGCACGACGGTGGCGCCCGGGGTGAGATGTGCCGCGAGCGTGCGAGCCGCGCCTTCGATGTACGAGAGGTCCGGGTTGCCCTCGCTGAGCGGTGTCGGCACCGAGACGATGGCGACGTCGAACCCGGCGCAATCGGCGGGCGACGTGGTCGGCCGGTAACGGCCGCTCTCGAGGGCAGCCAGGAGGCGCTCGTCGGTGACGTCCTCCACCATGGACTCGCCCGCTCCGAGACGCTTGATGCGCCGCTCGTCGACGTCGTAGCCGACGACGTCGTGGCCCCGTTCACAGGCCCGCACGGCCACGGGCAGCCCGACGTAGCCCTGCCCGACGATCACCACCTTTCGGGGAGGGCCGGTCACGGCCGGAGTCTAGGACCTGGCGCTAGGGTGCCGGTCCGTGATGCGAGGTCGTGGCGGTCGGGGCCGGGGCCCCGACCGGCGGTGGAGCATCACCAACGCCGGCAACCGGGCGATCCACGCCGAGCGCGGCCAGAAGCTGCTGGCGGCCCAGCGAAGGGCGGTCCACGGCCGGGCGCCCGGTCCGCCGCGGGCGCTCGACCTCGGTTGTGGGGCGGGTGACGGCCACCGCGAGCTGCGGGCCCTCGGGCTGGTGGGAAAGGTGGTCGTCGGGGCCGACCGCGCCCGCGCCCGCCTTCCTGCCGCCCGAGCCGCCGGGCTCCTCGCCGTCGTCGCCGAGGGTGGGGCGTTGCCCTTCCGGGGCGCGTCGTTCGACACCGTCTCCACGCTGACCCTGTTCAGTTCGGTGCCCTGCCCGGCACGGTCCGTCGTGGCCGACGAGATCGCCCGGGTGCTTGCTCCCGGCGGGTTGGTGCTCTGGTACGACACCCGTGTCGCGAATCCGTGGAACGCCGCGACCGCGCCCGTGCCACGGCGCGAGATCGCGGGGTTGTTCCCTGGGTTCGCCATCGACGTCGGGCACGCCACGGTGGTGCCCCAATTGGCCCGTCGTTTGGGCCCGTTCACCGGCGTCGCGTACCGACGGCTCTCTCGCGCCCCGTGGCTGACGACGCACCTGGTGGGTGTGCTGCAGAAGCCTTGACGCCTTGCGCCGGAGCGGCCTTTGGCGCAGGTCCCCTGTCGGCCCTCGGTCAGCCCCGCTCCGAGGCCTTGCGCCACAGCGGGCGGGGGAGATGGCGCAGGCCCGACATGACCACTCGGAGCGGCGCCGGCGCCCACACCACCGCGTGACCCTTGGCCAGGCCGTCGGTGATGGCCTCGGCGACGACTTCGGGGGTGGTGGAGAGCGGGGCCGGGTCCATGCCGGTGGTCATGCGGGTGTGGACGAAGCCGGGGCGGACCACCATGACGCTCGCCCCGGTGCCCACGAGGGCGTCGCCGAGGCCGAGGGCGAAGCCGTCGAGGCCTGCTTTCGACGAGCCGTAGACGAAGTTGGTCTTGCGGACCCGCTCGCCGGCGACCGACGACAGCACCACGAGGGTGCCGTGGCCCTGTGCCCTCAGGTTTCGGGCCACGTGCAGGCCGGCGGACACGCCGCCCACGTAGTTCACCTGCACGGCCTCGACCGCGGCCTCGGGGTCGGCGTCGAAGGCGGCCTGGTCGCCGAGCACGCCGAAGGCCAGCAGCACCACGTCGATGTCGCCGTCGCGGGCGAAGGCCCCGTCGATGACGGCCCCGTGCGACGCCGTGTCGAGGGCATCGAAGGCCAGGGTCTCGACCGTCGTGGCGCCCGCCGCCCGGAGGTCGGCGGCCGCCGCGAGGCAGGCCTCGGGGTCACGGGCGGCGAGCAGGACGGTGCGACACCCCTGGTCGACCATGCGGTGCACGGTGGCCAGGGCGATCTCGGAGGTGCCACCGAGCACGAGGACGGACTGCACGCCGCCGACGGCGTCACGCATGGGATTGCTCCTAGGGGCAGGGGGTGGCGCTACAGCGCCAGCAGGACCTGGACGGTGAAGGCCACCAGGATGGCCACGCCGCAGAGCAGCGCAGCGATGATCAACGTCTTGGTCTTCACCGGCGCAGAGCCTACCGGCGCCGCCCGCCGGGCCTTTGCTCCTGAAGGCGACGCAGGCGCCACGGAACGTTCATCATGACCCCCTCCGCCCCGCCGGATCCGTCAGTAGGCTCCGACCTCGTGGCTGACTCGTTTGACGTCGTGATCATCGGTGGAGGGCCGGGCGGGTACGCCGCCGCCCTCTACGGCGCGGGCCTGGGGCTGAACATCGCCATGGTCGAGATGGAGAAGGTGGGCGGCACCTGCCTGCACCGGGGCTGCATCCCGGCCAAGGAGCTGTTGGAGACCGCCTCGGTCTTCCGCTCGGTCCGCGATGCGGCCGCGTTCGGGATCTCCACCTCCGAGCCCACCTTGGACTTCTCCGTCACCCAGACGCGCAAGCAGGCCGTGGTCGACCAGCTCCACAAGGGTCTCGAGGGCCTGCTCAAGGGCCGCAAGGTCACCACCTACCACGGCATCGGCACCCTCCACGCCGACCACGAGGTGCGGGTCAGCGGCGGCGAGTCCGGCGACGTCACCCTCCACGGCGACGCCGTGATCATCGCCTCGGGCTCGACCACCCGCACCATCCCTGGCTTCGAGGTGGACGGGCAGGTCGTCGTCACCTCCGACGAGCTGCTCGCCCTCGAGTCGCTCCCGGTTCGCGCCGCGGTCATCGGCGGCGGCGCCATCGGCTGCGAGTTCGCCTCGATGATGGCCGATCTGGGTACGGAGGTCACCGTGCTCGAGGCACTGCCCAAGATCCTCCCGGGTTGCGACGAGGACGTCACCAAGGTCGTGCTGCGCTCGTTCAAGAAGCGGGGCATCACGGTCAAGACCGGCGTGGCGGTGACCGGCCACCAACCCGGTGGGTCCGCCACGACGGTGTCGTTCGGCGAGGGCGAGAGCGTCGAGGTCGACCTCGTGGTCGTCTCGGTGGGCCGTCGGCCCTTGTCGGACAACCTCGGCCTGGAGGGCACCGCGGTCGAGGTGGACCAGCGCGGCTTCGTCGTGGTGGACGAGGTGTGCCGCACCGCCGAGCCGGGCGTCTGGGCCATCGGCGACGTCGTGGCCACGCCGGCGCTCGCCCACATCGGTTTCGCCGAGGGCATCGTGGCCATCGACGGCATCCTCGGCGAGGACCCGGTCGGGGTCGACTACCACTCGGTGCCCTGGTGCATCTACTGCAGCCCCGAAGTCGCCTTCTCGGGCTACTCCGAGGCCGCGGCCAAGGAGGCTGGCTTCGACGTGGTCACCTCCAAGCACCGCTTCGCCGGCAACGGCCGGGCCATGATCGTCGGCGAGACCGACGGCCTGGTGAAGGTGATCGCCGAGCGCCAGGACGACGGCACCGGCGGGCGCATCCTCGGGGTCCACATGGTGGGCCCCTGGGTCACCGAACAGCTCGGCCAGGGCTACCTGGCCGTGAACTGGGAGGCCACCGCCGCCGAGGTCGCCCGCTTCATCCAACCCCACCCCACCATGAGCGAGCTCTTCGGCGAGACGGTCATGTCGCTGACGGGTAGGTCGCTCCATGGCTGACGTCGCGGTGGCTGCCGGTGCCAAGGTCGAGAGGTCCAGGTCGATGACGGGAAGGTCGTTCCATGGCTGATGTCGAGATGCCCCAACTCGGTGAGACCGTCACGGAGGGGACCATCACCAAGTGGTTCAAGGCCGTCGGCGAGTCCGTGGCCCAGGACGAGGTGCTCTTCGAGGTGTCGACCGACAAGGTCGACTCCGAGGTGCCCTCGCCCGCGGCCGGCTACCTGGCCGAGATCCTCGTGCCGGAGGGCGAGACCGTCGATGTCGGTACCCGCCTCGCCGTCCTGAGCGATGCCCCGCCCTCCGGCGCCGGCGCCGCACCCGCTGCTGAGGCGCCCGCTGCTGAGGCGCCCGCGGCTGAGGCGCCCGCCCAGGAGGCGCCTGTCCAGGAGGCGCCCACCGCACCCGCGGAGGCTCCGGCGGCGGCGCCCACGGCAGCGGCGCACGCGCCGGAGGCCCCGGCCGCGCCGTCGGGCCCGCCCAAGCTGCTCTCGCCCCTCGTGCGCCGCCTCATCGAGGACCATGGCCTCGATGCCGGCGCCATCACCGGCACCGGCATCGGCGGGCGCATCACCCGCGGCGACGTCGAGGCGGTCATCGATCTCCAGCGGGGCTCGGCCCCGGCGACGCGCCCCGCCCCTGCTGCCGCCGCACCCGCCGCGGCCAGCGCCCCGCCTCCGGTGCGCAGCGGCAGCCCCCGCGACGACCGGGTGGAGAAGCTCAACCACATCCGGGTGCGCACGGGTGAGCACATGGTCCGCTCGAAGGCCACGTCGCCCCACGTGCTGACCGCGGTGGAGGTCGACTTCGAGTCGGTCGAGAAGGTGCGCCGGTCGCACGGCGCCTCCTTCAAGGAGTCAGAGGGCTTCAGCCTCACGTACCTGCCGTTCATCTCGCGGGCGGTGGTCGACGCCATCGAGGGGTTCCCCTACCTCAACGCCGCGGTGGGAAACGGCGAGCTGATCGTGCACGGCCGGGTGAACCTGGCCTACGCCGTCGACCTCGATTTCCAGGGCCTGCTGGCGCCGGTCGTGCACGACGCCGACGCCAAGCGCCTCACCGCCCTGGCGCGGGAGATCCACGACCTCGCTGCCCGCGCCCGCAGCAAGCAGCTCTCCGCCGACGACATCGCCGACGGCACCTTCACCATCACCAACCCCGGCAAGTACGGGACGATGATGCAGTTCCCGGTCATCAACCAGCCCCAGGTGGCGATCCTGTCGACCGACGGCATCCATCGGAAGCCCGTGGTGGTCACCGACGGCAACGGCGACGAGGCCATCGCCATCCACTCCGTGGGCGTGCTCGCCCTCGCGTGGGACCACCGGGCCTTCGACGGCGCCTACGTGGCGGCCTTCCTCGACCGCCTGCGGGAGATCATCCAGACCCGCGACTGGGTCGCCGAGCTGTGAGCTCGGGGGGCGCGGCGTCCCCGGCGGCCCCGTGACCCTTCGCGCCCGCTGGCTGGGCACCGTCCGCTACCAGGACGCCCACGCCCTCCAGCACGGCCTCTTCGAGCGCTCCGCGGACGATCACCTCCTGCTGCTCGAGCACCCCCACGTGTTCACCCTCGGCCGGCGAGGTGAGCTCGACCACCTCCTGGTCGACCCGGCCTCGGTCGGCGCCGAGCTCGTGCGCTCGGACCGCGGCGGCGACATCACCTACCACGGCCCCGGCCAGCTGGTGGGCTACCCGCTGCTCCACCTCCCCGACAAGGGCGCCGGCGGCGCCGAGCGGAGCGGTGCGATCGCGCCCATGGCGGACACGGTCGCGTACGTGCGCTCGGTGGAGCAGCTGGTGATCGACGTGCTGGCCGACGTGGGCCTGCCGGGCGCCGACCGTCTGCCCGACTACCCCGGGGTGTGGATCGGCGTCGGCACCGACGACCCCCGCAAGATCGCCGCCATCGGCGTGCGCCTCACCCGGGGTCGCACCATGCACGGGTTCGCCCTCAATGTGGCCCCCGACCTCGACTACTTCGGCCACATCGTCCCGTGCGGCATCCCCGACAAGGGGGTCACGTCGCTGGCGGCCGAGGGCCTCGACGTCCCCATGCGCGAGGTGGTGGACGCGGTCGTCGCCCGTGCCGTCGCCCAGTGGGCGCGCGACGGCGCCTGGGAGCGCCAGGACGTGGCCTGGAAGGAGCAGCCCGACGACCTCGCCGCCTTCACCCGGGACGCCGCCGACGCGTCGGCAGGGGAGGGGGGAACCTCGGTGCGCATCGAGCGCCGCCTGCGCGACGCCGGGGTCAGGGGCGGCATCCAGATCACCGAGCGCAAGCCCGAGTGGCTGCGCATCCCCGCCCACCTCGGCGAGGAGTACACGGGCCTCGGCAAGACCCTGCGGTCGCTCGACCTCGTCACCGTGTGCGAGGAGGCGGGCTGCCCGAACATCTTCGAGTGCTGGGCCGACGGCACCGCCACCTTCATGATCAACGGCGAGCGCTGCACCCGGGCCTGCGGGTTCTGCCTGGTCGACACCCGCCACCCCGAGGCCCTCGACTCCACCGAGCCTGCCCGTGTGGCCGAGGCCGTCGAGCGCATGGACCTGTCCTTCGCCGTCGTCACCGCGGTCGCCCGCGACGACCTGGCCGACGGCGGCGCCGGCGCCTTCGCCGCCACCGTCGTCGCCATCCGTGACCGCCGGCCGGGCACCGAGGTCGAGGTGCTCATCCCCGACTGCCGGGGCGACGAGGCCTCGCTGGCCGCCATCTTCGACGCCCGCCCGGACGTGTTGAACCACAACATCGAGACCGTCGCCCGCCTCCAGCGGGCGGTGCGGCCCTCCGCGTCGTACGCCCGCAGCCTCTCCGTGTTGGCCAGATCCAAGGCCGCCGGCCTCACCACGAAGTCGGGCCTGATCGTGGGCATGGGCGAGACCGACGACGAGATCGTCGCCACCTTGGCCGACCTCGCCGCCGTCGGCGCCGACATCGTCACCATCGGCCAGTACCTCCGCCCGACGGCCCGCCACCTCCCCGTGGTGCGCTGGTGGGAGCCCGAGTGCTTCGAGCGCTGGGCGGCGTTGGGCGAAGGCCTGGGCATCGCCCATGTCGAAGCCAGCCCCCTCACCCGCTCCAGCTACCACGCCAAGTCCGCCGCCGGCGCCGCCTCCGCCGCCGTCGGTGCGCCGGTGGTCGCCCCGTGACCGCCTCCGCCTGCCACTTCGCGCATTCTCGACGCAATGGCTGTCGCTTTCCGACAGCCATTGCGTCGAGTTCGTGGGCTCTGGCGGCCTGCGGATGAGCGGCGACGTGCACGGCGAGCGGCTGGCCCGGGTGCGGGCCGCCATGGCTGAGCAGAGCGTCGACGCGCTGCTGCTCTCGGTGGGTGCCGACCTGCCTTGGCTCTGTGGCTACGAGGCCATGCCCCTCGAGCGCCTCACCATGCTGGTGGTGCCCCGCGAGGGCGACGCCCACCTCGTCGTGCCCCGGCTGGAGGCGCCCCGGGTCGTGGAGCGGCCCGACGTGTTCACGGTGGTGCCGTGGGACGAGACCGACGACCCGGTCGAGCTCGTGGCGCAGCTCCTCGGCCCTGTGCCGGTAGCCGCCATCGGCGACCGCACGTGGGCGCGCTTCCTGGTCGAGCTGTTGGCCCGCCTCGACGGCACCACCTTCCGCCGGTCGAGCGACCTCGTCGGCCCGCTGCGGGCGGTGAAGGATGCCGCCGAGATCGCCGCCCTGCGACGCGCCTCGGCAGCCGCCGACCGGGTGGCGACCCAGCTCCAGGGCGGCGCCATCCCGCTCGCCGGGCGCACCGAGGCCGAGGTGTCCGCCGACCTCGGCCGGCGTCTCGTCGACGAGGGCCACCACCGGGTCAACTTCGCCATCGTGGCCTCCGGGCCCAACGCCGCCAGCCCCCACCACGAGCCGGGCGAGCGCGTGATCCAAGCCGGCGAGGTGGTCCTCTGCGACTTCGGCGGCACCCTCCCGCCCGACGACAGCGGCGCCGGCTACTGCTCGGACATCACCCGGTGCGTGTACACGGGTGAGCCGCCGGCCGCGTTCCGGGACCTCTACGCCGTCCTCGAGGATGCCCAGGCCCAGGCCGTCGCCAGCGCCACCGTAGGCACGCCCTGCGAGGACGTCGATGCTGTCGCCCGCCGGGTCATCGCGGAGGGCGGCTACGGCGACTACTTCATCCACCGCACCGGCCACGGCATCGGCATCGAGGAGCACGAAGACCCGTACGTCGTGGCGGGCAACTGCACCGCCCTCGTCCCCGGCCACGCCTTCTCGGTCGAGCCGGGCATCTACGTGCCGGGGGAGTGGGGCGCCCGCCTCGAGGACATCGTGGTGGCCGCCGACGCCGGCCCCGACCCCCTCAACCTCGTCGACCACGGCCTCGTGGTGGTCGAAGCCTGAGACGTCGCCGCCGGGCCCGGCCGGACGCGGGCGTCAGGGGTGCCGCCCCCGCCCCGGGTTCCAGGCCCGAGTTCGGCCAGGTGCCCGTGGTCGTCGTGCCCTGACTCGTCCGCACCTGGTGCCGTGTGATCGGATGAAGGGCTGATGGACCTCGACGCGGGCACCGTGCTGCTCCAGTGGGCGACCGGAGGGCTCTTCTTCCTCTGGATCACGACCCGCCACCGCCTGCTCGGCATCGGCTACGGCTGGCTGCTGCGGGGCACCTACGCGCTGATGGCCGTCGGGGCGGTCTGGGTGGGCCGGCGCACCGACCCCTACCTGCCCCGCGACCTCGCCGCCGCGGGCGTCGCTCTCGCCGCCACCGTGGCCTTCCTCGTCTCCTACCTCCGCCGCAAGGCCGGCGTGGCCCGCCAGCGCGAGCTGGTCGAGGCCCGCACCGCCCGCGTGGCCGAGATGACCGGCATCGACCGCACCGAGCGCCTCGCCGAGGGCGACGGTCCCGAGTTCCCGCCGGTGCTCGACCTCATCGCCCCGATCATCGGCTTCGTCGGCCTCGTCTTCGCCGGCGCCCACATCGGCGACCCCGACTGGCTGTCGGTGGCCCGGACCCTGACGGGCGCGCTCTTCCTGGGCGTGGTGACCGACGCCATGCTCCTCGGCCACTGGTACCTCGTGCAGCCGGGCCTGCCCCGGGACCCCATCCGCGAGCTCGTGAAGTGGACCGCCGCCATCTGGCCGGTCGAGCTGGTCTTCCTGCTGTGGCCCATCGGCATGGTCTCCGCCCTGAACGGCACCGTCGACGACGGCTGGGACGGGCTGCTCAGCTGGTTCTGGCTGGCCTGCACGGTGACGACCATCGGCCTCATCGGGGTCACCTGGGCGGCGCTGAAGGAGAAGGAGTACAGCGCGGTCATGGCCGCCACCGGCCTGCTCTACCTCGCCATCCTCACCGCCTTCGGCATGGACCTCGTGGCGAGGGCCATCCTCGCCTGAGCCTCGGCCACGGTGGCGGCACCCTGACCTCGATCGACGTCCGGGGTCGACGGCTCGCTCGGCGCGCCGCCCTCGTCGTCCCCTGAGCGAGCCTCCGGGGGCATCGGATCACCTAGGGTCGGGCGTCATGGAGCGGGGGCCGGTGATCATCGAGGTCGCGATCAACGGGGGGACGACGAAGGCGCAGAACCCGAACGTGCCGCGCTCGCCCGAGGAGATCGCCGCCGACGCGCTGGCCTCGTTCGACGCCGGCGCCGCCATCGTGCACACCCACGCCGACATGGCCGGTGACCCCGAGGCCATCGCCGCCAGCTACCGGCTCGGATGGGCGCCCGTGCTGGCCGAGCGCCCGGACGCCCTGCTGTACCCCACGGTGGCCTTCGGCGCCGGTGGGATCAGCGTCGACCACCTCGTACCGCTGGCGGCCGACCCCGGCATCCGCATCGGCGTGCTCGACCCCGGCTCGGTGAACCTCGGCGGGCGTGACACCGACGGCGTGCCCCACGGGGCGTTCGTCTACGCCAACGACTTCGACGCCATCGCCGCGGCGATGACGCTGCACGACGGGCACGGGCTGGGGCCGAGCTTCGCGGTCTACGAACCGGGCTTCCTGCGCACGATCCTCGCCTGGTGGGAGGCGGGCCGCCTGCCCGCCGGCTCGATGATCAAGTTCTACCTGTCGACCGATCGGGGCCTGCTCGGCGCGCCGTTCGGCCTGCCCCCGACCCGCCAGGCCCTCGAGATGTATGTGGCCATGCTGGGCGACTGCGCGGTCCCGTGGGCGGTGTCAGTGGTCGGCGGCGACGTCGTGGCCTCCGGCCTCGCCGAGGCGGCGGTCGAGTTGGGCGGTCACCTGCACCTCGGCCTCGAGTTCTTCGCCGGCGACCGCACCCCGACCAACGCCGAGCTCGTCCGGGAAGCCGTCGCCGTCTGCGACCGCCTCGGCGCCCCCGTGGCCACCTGCGCCGAGGCGGCGACGATCCTCGCCCTGCCCCGCCCCGCTCTCGCGTCCGCCTGACCCACCCGATCCACCGAACGGGCACCGGATTTCCGTGCCCTGGCACCGAAATCCGGTGCCAGAACGAAACGAGGTGGGGGAGCGGGGCGGCGAGGGGCCGCCGGCGGGGGAGGAGCGATGAGTTCGGGGCGCCGCCGGCGTCCACCCTGGGCAGCACCTGCGTCGTGGGCAAGCAGAGCCCCGGCGGCGCATACTTGAGGCTCCGACGAGGAAAGGTTCTCCCATGGCGCGCGCCATCTGGAGTGGGTCGATCAGCTTCGGGCTGGTCACGATCCCGGTGAAGCTCTACAACGCGGTGAGCCGCCGCACGGTGCACTTCAACCAGCTGGATTCCCGCACCAACTCCCGCATCAAGCAGAAGCGGGTGTCGGCCGAGGACGGCAACGAGGTGCCGTCCGAGCACCTCGTGAAGGGCTACGAGCTGGGCTCGGGCAACTACGTGATCGTCACCGACGACGAGCTCGCCGCCCTCGACCCCAAGGCCCAACGCACCATCGAGATCGAGGAGTTCGTCGACCTCGCCGAGATCGACCCCATCTACTACGACAGCGCCTACTACCTCGCCCCCGACCAGGCCACGGTGAAGCCCTACGCCCTGCTGGCCGAGGCCATGGAGCGCAGCCAGAAGGTGGGTATCGCCCGCTTCGTCATGCGCACCAAGCAGTACCTGGCCGCCATCCGCCCCGTCGACGGCAAGCTCGTGCTCTCGACCATGGTGTACCCGGACGAGGTCAACGCCCCCGCCGAGATCCCCGAGCTGGCCGACGTCGAGGGCGTCGAGGTGTCCGACCGCGAGCTCGACATGGCCGAGCAGCTGGTCGAGTCGCTGGCCGCCGAGTTCGAGCCCGCCAAGTTCCACGACACCTACCGCGAGCAGGTGCTCGCCCTGATCGAGCGCAAGGCGGCCGGCGAGCAAGAGGTGGTCGCCGCCCCGGCCGCCCCGAGCGCCGAGAAGGTGGTCGACCTGATGGCCGCGCTCGAGGCCAGCGTCATGGAGGCGAAGGCCGCCCGGTCCCGCCACCCGAGCGGGGTGGATGACGCCGACGAGGGCAAGCCCACGGTGAAGCCGGCCAAGGCCAAGCCCGCCAAGAAGAAGGCACCGGCCAAGACCGCCGCCGCCAAGCGCAAGTCCGCCTAGCCGGACGTGGCCGGCACCAGCCACACCGTCGAGATCGAGGGCCACGAGCTCAAGCTGTCGAACCTCGACAAGGTCCTGTACCCCGAGGTCCACTTCACCAAGGCCGAGGTCATCGACTACTACGTGCGCGTCGCCCCGGCGATGCTGCCCCACCTCGAGGGGCGCGGCATCACCCTGCGGCGCTACCCCGACGGCGTCGACGGCACCTCGTTCTTCGAGAAGCGCTGCGCCTCGCACCGCCCCGACTTCGTGCAGGTGGCGCTCGGCCCCGGTGACCGCAAGGGGGGCATCGAGTACTGCGTGCTGGATTCCACGGCCAGCCTCGCCTGGGCCGCCAACATGGCCGGTCTGGAGATCCACGTCCCCATGGCCCGCGCCGCGGATGACCCCGACGTGCCCACCATGGTCGTGTTCGACCTCGACCCCGGGGCCCCGGCCACCATCACCGAGTGCTGCCAGGTGGCACTGGAGATCCACGACCTGCTGGAGCCCCTCGGCCTCGAGGTCTTCGCCAAGACCTCCGGTTCCAAGGGGCTCCAGCTCTACCTGCCCCTCAACTCCGCAGCCACCCACGAGGGCGCGTCGGGTTTCGCCCTCGCCGTCGCCCAGTTGCTCGAGAAGCAGCACCCCGACCGCGTCCTCAGCCAGATGACGAAGGCGCTGCGCACCGGCAAGGTGTTCATCGACTGGAGCCAGAACTCCCGCCACAAGACCACCATCGGTGCCTACTCGCTGCGGGCCCGTCGGCAGCCGACGGTCTCGACACCGGTGACCTGGGACGAGGTGGACGCCGCCGCCGGCGGCGCCCCGCTGTCGTTCACGGCCCCCGACGTCCTGGCCCGGGTGGCCGAGCACGGGGACCTGTTCGCAGGCACCGAAACCCTCGAGCAGGAGCTTCCCGTCCCGTCGGGGAACGCTTGAGCGCTGGTGAGGGGACCAACAGCCCTGTGAGCGGGGAGGGCCCCGCTGGTAGCTTTTCCACCATGTCGAGTCGAAGCCTGCCCCGACGCGTCGCCGGTCGCCTCAAGCGAATGTTGACCCCCGCACCGCCCGCGCCGCTCCCTGACGAGACCGACGCCAGCGAGCACGGTGCCTACGACGCCGCCCATGACGACGCCGTTGCCGATGCGGCCGACGAGCCGGACGAAGCGGCCGCGAGCCCCGAGCCGCCGGCTCCGACGCTGCCGCCTCCCGTCCTGCACCCGATCGACGCCCCGCCCACCATGAAGGACCCGAAGCTCCAAGACGAGTTCGAGTCCGTCGGCTACACCATCGTCGACCTCATCTCGCCGGAGGAGGCCGCCGACCTCCTCGCGCTCGCCCGCGAGGTGCACGCGGCACCGCCGGAGGACAAGGTCTGGGAGTCGGACTTCTACAGCCAAGACCTCGAGGTCAAGCGTCGCGTGGCCGAAGCCATCAAGGCGACGGTGCAGCCGGCCATCGACCGCCATCTGGTCGACCACGAGACCATCATCCAGAACTTCGTCGTGAACTGGCCGGGGGAGGGCGGTGGCCTGGGTCTCCACCAGCACTCGTCGATCACCGACGAGGAGAGGTTCCGCGCCGCGGTGGTGTGGTTGGCGCTCACCGAGACGTGTCTCGAGAACGGCACGCTGAACGTGGTGCCGCAGAGCCACCGGGTACTCGGTCAGCACAAGGCCGAGCGCACCCCCGAGTGGTTCGAGAACATCCACGAGCACCTGCTCGACCACCATCTCGAGACCGTCGTTCTTTCCCCGGGGCAAGCCCTCGTGTTCGACAACGCCGTGTTGCACAACTCGTTCTCGAACATCACCGACGAGCCCCGCATGACCGCGGTCATCGCCCTCGCGCCGCGCGCGGCGCAGCTGCGCTACTACGACTACGTCGACGACGGCACGGTCAAGATCTACGAGCTCGAGCCCGAGTTCTTCCTCGATCAGGTGGCCGCTACGCACGGCGAATGGGCGGCGCCCGACGCGCTCGAGCCGCTGGGCGTCGAGTACATCGACGTCCGCCGCCTCACCGCGGACGAAGCTCTCGACCTCCTGCCCCGCGGCGACGCCGGCCGTGAGGCCAAGGAGTTGGGCACCCGCTGATCTTCGCGCCGGCCCCGTCCGGCGCCCCTGCGCCCTGCTCGCCCCTTCGCGTCATCGGGGTACCACGGGTGTCGCGGGCGACCGTGTCCTCGCCAACACGGGGGAGGACGCAGCACGAGCAGGCGGGGCGTCGTCAGCGGGCGACGAAGTACTTGGCCCGCGGGTGGTGGCAGATGATGGCCGAGGTGGTCTGTTCGGGCTGGTACTGGAAGCCCGTGTCCTCGCTGACCTCGAGGCCGATGCGCTCGGCCCCGAGGAGCTCGGCCACCTTCACGTTGTCCTCGAGGTCGGGGCAGGCCGGGTAGCCCCAGGAATAGCGGCCGCTGCGGTACTGCTGGCGGAACAGGCCCTGGAGGTCGGGGCCGTCCTCGTCGGCGAAACCCCACTCCTCGCGGATGCGGTGGTGCCAGTACTCGGCGAGCGCCTCGGCCATCTCGACGCCGAGGCCGTGCAGCAGGAGGTACTCCTGGTAGCGGTCGGCGGCGAACAGCTCGGCGGTGCGCTCCGACACGGTGGCCCCCATGGTGACGATCTGGAACGCCGCGTAGTCCGCCTCGCCGGACCCGACGGGCCGGAAGAAGTCGGCGATGCAGAGCCACGGCTCCTTGGATTGCCGCGGGAAGTCGAAGCGCAGCCACTCGGACGTGCGGCTCTCGTCCTTCCAGATCACGAGCTCGTTGCCGTCGCCGTTGGCGGGGAAGAACCCGTAGACCACCTGCGGCACGAGCAGTGCGTCCTGCTTGGCGATGGCCAACTGCTCGCGCAGGGTGGGCCGGATGCGGGCCTTGAACTCCTCGTCGGACTCGCCGTCCTCGGGCCGGAACCCCCACTGGTTGCGGAAGATGGCCGTCTCGTTGACGTAGGCGGCGATGTCGTCGATGGCGAGGCCCTTGACCACCTTCGAGCCGAGGAAGGGCGGCTCGAAGACCGGGTTGTCGGTGCCCGCCTCGGGCGACCGGCTGGGCGCGTCGGCGGCCGGGCCGTCGCCGGTCCCGGCGAACTGCTCCTTGATGCGGGAGGGCACGACGGAGTCCGACGGCACCCGCCCCCAGTCCGGGTCGTCCTCCGCGCCTCGGCGCAGCTCACCGAGGCGGTCCATCACCCGCAGGCCCTCGAAGGCGTCCTTGCCGTAGAAGAGGCGGCCCTCGTAGACCTCACGCAGGTCGCGCTCGACGTACGAGCGGGTGAGGGCGGCGCCGCCGAGCACCACGGGGATGTTCGACAGGGAACGGTCGTTCAGCTCCTCCAGGTTGTCGCGCATGATGAGCGTGCTCTTGACGAGCAGGCCGCTCATGCCGATGGCGTCGGCCTTGACCTCGAGGGCCTTCTCGATCATCTCGGAGATGCCGATCTTGATGCCGAGGTTGTGCACCTCGTAGCCGTTGTTGGTGAGGATGATGTCCACGAGGTTCTTGCCGATGTCGTGGACGTCGCCCTTCACCGTGGCGAGCACGATGCGCCCCTTGCCGCCGCCGTCCTCGACCTTCTCCATGTGGGGCTCGAGGTAGGCGACCGCGGTCTTCATGGTCTCGGCGGACTGGAGCACGAACGGCAGCTGCATCTCGCCGGCGCCGAACAGCTCGCCCACGACCTTCATGCCCGCCAGCAGGGTGTCGTTGACGATGGCGAGCGCGGGCGTGCCCTGGTCGAGGGCGGCCTGGAGGTCGGCCTCGAGGCCGTCGCGCTCGCCGTCGATGATGCGCTGGGACAGGAGCTGCTCGATGGTCCAGTCCGAGCGGTCCTCCTGCACGACCTCGGTGGTGGAGACGTCCTCGAACACCGCCAGCAGCGCCTGGAGCGGGTCGTAGCTGGGGTCCTCGCCGGTGCCGCCGGCGGTGCCGCGGCGGTCGTAGACGAGATCGAGGCAGACCTGGCGCTGCTCGTCGGGGATCTTGTTGAGCGGCATGATGCGGGCGGCGTGGACGATGGCCGAGTCGAGGCCCGCCTCGACCGCCTCGTGCAGGAACACCGAGTTCAGGACGTGGCGCGCCGCGGGCTTGAGGCCGAACGAGGCGTTCGACACACCGAGGGTGGTGAAGGCGCCGGGGATCTCGGCCTTGATGCGGCGGATGGCCTCGAAGGTCTCGATGGCGTCGCGGCGCAGATCGTCGTCGCCCGTGGACAGCGGGAAGGTGAGGGCGTCGAAGATGAGGTCGGAGGCCTCGAGGCCGTAGCGGCCGACGGCGAGTTCGTGGATGCGATGCGCGATGCGCATCTTCCACTCGACGTCGCGGGCCTGGCCCTCCTCGTCGATGAGCAGGCAGATCACCGCGGCGCCGTACTCCTTGGCCAGCTTGAAGACCCGGTCGAGACGGGAGCCATCGGCCTCGCCGTCCTCGAGGTTGGCCGAGTTGAGGATGGCCCGCCCGCCCAGCCACTGGAGGCCGGCCTCCATCACCTGCGGCTCGGTGGAGTCCATCACCAGGGGAGCGCTGGCCTGGGTGGCGAAGCGCTTGGCGATCTCGTCCATGTCGCCGGTGCCGTCGCGGCCGACGTAGTCGACGCACACGTCGAGGACGTGCGAGCCCTCCTTCACCTGGTCCTTGGCCATCTGCACGCAGGTGTCCCAGTCGCCCTCGAGGAGCGACTCCCGGAACTTCTTCGAGCCGTTGGCGTTGGTGCGCTCGCCGATGATGAGGAACGACGTGTCCTGGTGGAACGGCACGAGGCTGTAGATCGAAGTGGCGCCGGGCTCGTGCTGCGGCGTCCGGGGCGCCGGCGTGAGGTCGCCACAGTGCTCGACCACCTGGCGGAGGTGCTCGGGGGTGGTGCCGCAGCAGCCGCCGATGACCTGCACGCCCAGTTCGGTGACGAAGCGGGTGTGGTGCTCGACGAGCTGCTCGGGGGTGAGGTCGTAGTGCATCTTGCCGTCCACCACGCTGGGCAGGCCGGCGTTGGGCAGGCACGAGATGGGCATGCGGGCGTGCTGGCTGAGGTGGCGCAGGTGCTCGCCCATCTCGGAGGGGCCGGTGGCGCAGTTGAGGCCGATCACGTCGGGGCGCATCGGGTCGAGAGCGGCCAGCGCGGCGGCGATCTCGGTGCCGGGCAGCATGCGCCCGGTGAGCTCCATGGTGACCTGCACCTGGAGGGGTACCTCGCGACCGGCGGTGGCCATGGCCCGGCGGGCCCCGTTCATGGCCGCCTTGATGCTGAGCAGGTCGAACATGGTCTCGATGATGAAGAGGTCGACGCCGCCCTCGAGGAGGGCCGCGGCCTGGGCCTCGAAGCCGTCGCGCAGCTCGGCGTAGCGGATCTGGCCGAGCGAGGGGAACTTGGTGCCGGGACCCATGGACCCGGCGACGAAGCGGGGCCGGTGGGGCGTGGAGAAGCCGTCCGCGACCTCGCGGGCGATGCGGGCCGCGGCCACGTTGATCTCGTGCGCCCGATCGGCGAGGCCGTACTCGCCGAGGGTCACCGGGAGGCCGCCGAAGGTGTCGGTCTCGACGACGTCCACGCCGACGTCGAAGTAGGTCTCGTGGAACCTGGCCACCACGTCGGGGCGGGTGATGGCCAGGTACTCGTTGCACCCCTCGAGGTCGGGGCCGCCGAAGTCGTCGGCGCTGAGCTCGAGGGTCTGCAGGAACGTCCCCGTGGCGCCGTCGTACACGACCACGCGCTGGTCGACCAGGTCCAAGAAGCTCGCCATCAGGGCAGGCTACCGATCGACCCCCCCTGGGGAGAAAGGCGATACCGGCTTCGCCCCTCGAGTCCCGCTGCCTCAGGGGGTGGCGGCGGGGCGACGTCCAAGCCGGTCGAGCAGCCGTTGCAGCGGCCCCTGGCCGCGCCCCTGGTCGAGGACCGAGGTGCCGTCCGAGCGCAGCTCGAGGTAGATGGCCTTGGCGACGCCCATGAGGGGCACGGCCACCAGAGCGCCCGGCACGCCGGCGACGGACACCCCGACGATGGCGCCAACCATGGTGGTGGCGGCCTGGAGGTTCACCGCGTCGCCGATGATGATCGGTGACAGCACGTGGTTCTCGAAGTTCATGTAGAGCAGGAAGAAGGCGGCACAGATCACGCCGGTGGTCGCGCCCTGGGTGAAGGCCAGGAGCACGAAGGGAATCCCGCCGACGGCGCCGCCGATCTGAGGCACCAGGTTGAACACCATCACCCAGACGGCCACGAGGGGGATCAGCGGCACGCCGAAGATCAGCCCCACCACCAGCACCGCGAGGCCCTGGAGCACGGCGACGAGCACCGAACCGGCGAAGTACTTGCCGATGACCCGATAGAAGAGCCGGCCGAGGCGGTCGGCCCGCGGGCGTCGATCGGTGGGAACGAGGCGCCGGCCGGCCCGGACGAGGCGCTGCCCGTCGAGCAACAGCGTGACGGCGATGAGCAGGGTGGTGAAACCGGCCAGCGCCCCGCTCGCCACCGACCGGGCGGCCCCGGTGACGGTCGACTCGCTCCCGGCGAGGCGGTCGGGCAGGTTCTCGAGCCAGTCCTGCACCTTCGCGGGCACGTCGTTCTCCGCCAGGGTGTTCCCGACGAGGGGCAGGTCGGTGAGCTGGCCGACCACCTCGGGGATGTCCTGTCGCAGGTGACGGGCCTGGCGGACGGTCTCGGGCCCGAGGGTGACGCCGATGACGACCAGGGCGGCGAGGGCCATGAGCAGGACGCTGCCCACGGCCACGCCCCGACGACAGCGCAGGCGGGCCTCGATGCGATCCACCACGGGGTTGAGGGCCAAGGCCAGCAGTCCCCCGATCACGAGCCACGTGAGCGTGCGGGGGGTCGAGCGTACGAGGCCGGCGACGGCGCCGATGGCGATGCAGGCCGCGACCAACGTGGCCGGGGTCCGCCAATCCAGGTCGACCACCTCGACCCCGGTCCCGCCGTCAGTCTCGGGGCCGTGTTCCTCCTCCCCGGACACCGGCACGTCGGTACTGTACCGGTGCCATGTCGACCGGCTCGGACGAAACCGCCAGGAGTGATCCCGCCGTTTCGGGATGCTCGGGGCCGACGCCAGATCGCCGGCCGCCGGCCCCTCGCCGCGTCGTGCGCTACAGCGGGTCCTCCCTCGTGCGGGCCGTCCTCGTGGTCGGCCTCGGGGTGCTCGGCGTGTTCGCCTTCCTCGCCGCCAAGCGACCCCTGGGATGGCTGCTCGTGGCCATCCTCCTCGCCGCCCTGCTCTACCCGATCGTCGATCGGCTTGCCCGGCGCCTACCTCGTGGCATCGCCATCGCAGCGGTTGCGCTGGGCGGCCTGGCGCTCGTGGCGGTCATCACCTACCGGGGGATCGACGAGGTCCGCACCCAGGCCGCGCGCGTCGAACGAGCCGCGCCGGCCGCGGCACGCGACCTCCAGCGATCGGAGCGCTTCGGCGAGTTCGCTCGCCAGGCCCAGCTCGAGGACAAGGTCACGACCTTCGTCGAGGAGTTGCCCGACCGCCTCCGTGGGGGCGACACGGTCGACGCACTGCGATCCGCTGCCAGTCGTGGCGCGGCGTTCGTCGCCACCTTCGTGCTCATGGTGTTCGTGTTGATCTCCGGGCCCCGCTTCATCGGCAGCGGCCTCGCCCAGATCAGGGACCCAGAGCGGCGGGCCGCGGTGCAGGGGGTCCTGGCCAGCGCGTACCCACGAGCCTGGCGCTACGTCGCCCTCTGTCTCGCCAAGGCCGTTCTCGCGGGTGTCTTCACCTGGGGTGTCTGCGTTCTCGCCGGGGTGCCGGGAGCCGTGCTCCTGGGGCTCTGGGTGGGGGCGTGGAGCCTGGTGCCTGCCGTCGGCGTGCTCGTCGGGTCGTTGGCCGTCGTGCTCCTCGCTGTCGCGGTCTCACTCGACACCGCGGCCGCCCTCCTCGTCCTCTTCCTCGCCTATCAGGTCGCCGAGGTGCTGCTCCTCCAACGCCGCATCGAGGCCCGATCGATCCACGTGGGCCCCTTCCTCTCCCTCGTGGTCGCTGCCCTCGGGCTCGAGCTCTACGGCATCGGCGGCCTGTTCGGAGGCCTCGCCCTGGTCGTGTTCCTGCTCTGCGTCCTCGACGGCCTGGCCCCGACGGACGAGAGCGACCTGCCGGTTGCAGCAGAAGCGGCGCTCGACGAGCGCTGACCTCGGGTGCCTCCCCACCACGACCGGCGCCGAACCCCGAAGAACCGCCCGCAGCTCCCTAAGGTGATCGACCATGGAGGAACCCGTCCACCTCGGTGAGGCCCACGCCCGATGAAGATCTACACGAAGAAGGGCGACGACGGCACCACGGGCCTGTTGTACGGCGGCCGGGTGCCCAAGGACTCGCCCCTCCCCACGGCCTACGGAGAGGTCGACGAGGCCCAGGCCGTGCTCGGCCTGGCCCGGGCCGAGGCCGAGCGCGGTGGCGAGCTCGACACCCTCCTCGTGGCGCTCGAGCGCGACCTCTGGGTGCTGATGGCCGAGCTGGCGGCCAGCCCGGACCACCGGGATCGGCTGACCCCGGGGGCCAGCCTCGTCACCGAGGAGATGGTGGTCGCCTTGGAGGCGCGGATCGACGACGTGTCCGAGCGATTCGAGCTGCCCACGGAGTTCGTGGTGCCGGGCGAGAACCGCACCTCCGCCACCTTGGACCTGGGCCGCACGGTGGTGCGCCGCGCCGAGCGCCACGCACTTGCGGCCGTCGTGGAAGGCTCACAGGTCGTGCCCTACCTGAATCGACTCAGCGACCTGCTCTGGGCACTCGCCCGCTGGCAGGGCGGTGGGTCACTCGCCGCGCGGAAGGACACCCCGTGAACATCGCCTTCACCACCGCCGCCAGCCCACCCGACGACGCCGACGTCCTCGCCGTGCTCGTGGCCGACGGGGGTGCCGCCCGACCTCCGGTCGACCCCGAACTGCTCCAGCGCCTCGGCTTCAAAGCCAAGGCCGGCACCACCCAGGTGCTGTCCGGCACAAACGGTGGTCTGGTCGCTGTGGCCGGCCTCGGGCCGGTGGACGGTCTCGACGAACACACCGTGCGCCGGGCCGGTGCGGCGTTGGCCCGGGCGCTGGAACGCCACCCCAGTGTCGCGGTCGACCTCGGCGACGCCGGCGCGCTCGACGGGCGCGCCGCCGGACAGGCGCTCGGCGAAGGTTTCGCATTGGGCGCCTACTCCTACGACCGCTTCAAGTCCGACCCCGAGCCCTCGAAGATCACCACCGTGACGGTGGTCTCGAGCGACCCTGCGATGGGCGACGGCCTGGAGCGGGCCGGTCGCTTGGCCGATGCCGTGTGCTGGGCGCGCGACCTCGCCAACACCCCGGGCGGCACCCTCACCCCCGAGGAGCTGGCCGCGGCCGCCGTCGAGATGGCCGAGCGGGAGGGACTCGAGGTGCACGTGCTCGACCATGACGCCATCGTCGAAGCGCGCCTCGGCGGCTTGCTCGGGGTCAATCGAGGGTCCACCCGCCCGGCTCGTTTCATCGAACTGCGTCACGTGCCCGTCGGCGCGTCGCGTGGTCGGGTGGCGCTGGTGGGCAAGGGCATCACCTTCGACTCCGGCGGCCTCTCGATCAAGACCGCCGATGGCATGGTGGGCATGCAGGGCGACATGGGCGGCGGTGCCGCGGTGCTCGGCGCCATGTCGGCCGTCCGCACCTTCGCGCCCGACCTCGAGGTGCGCGCCTACGTGCCCGCCACGGACAACATG
>RRZU010042294.1_pt1 | contig 31111 bp, 20 predicted proteins | sample 2165561 | NCBI WGS metagenome assembly RRZU01 (sample SAMN10456909, study PRJNA506462) | wastewater metagenome | isolation source: wastewater sludge | place: USA: Moscow, Idaho | reverse complement strand
GCCGGTGCCGCCGGGGTATGCGGCTACGGTGATGACGCCGCCGCAGTTGCCGGTGCCGCCGGGGTATGCGGCTACTGTGATGACTCCGCCGCAGTTGCCGGTGCCGCCGGGGTATGCGGCTACTGTGATGACTCCGCCGCCCGTTGTCGGAGTTCCCCAGCCGACCGGGCCTTACTGGCCGAACCAAGCGCCGAATTTTCCGGTACCGCCCAACACCCCGCCTGCCGGGAAGTCGCCGCGTGGCTGGTTGGTGGCGCTCGTGGTCCTGGCTGTCGTCCTGGTGGCAATAGCGGTAGTGATCGCGGTGATCATGGCGAGCCGGCTGGGTGCCCAGCCCGAGGCGTCCAGCACAACCGCTCCCACGGCAGTGACCACGGTTACGGTGCCCCCCACTCAATCGCCTACGCCGACCCCGACCCCTACGCCAACCGTGGACCCCGAGGTGGCCGCCCAGGCAGAACTCGACAGGCTGATAGCCGAAAGCGCATCCTGGGTACCTCTCGACGGGCAGTGGGCCGCGATGCTCGGCGGAAAGTGGGTAGGCATCACAGACCCACTGCAAACCAACTCCAAGGGCAGCCACACCTTTGGGGCGGCCGACATCCTCGCCGAACATGAGACGCTCAAGGCACGGGTTGCGGGAGCGGACGTGGTCCTGCTCGACAGTCGAACCTTCGGCGACAACATCAGCCATGATGGGCAACCGCTGTACGTAACGATTGGGCTGGGCGATTTCAACGATCGGGACGACGTGCTGGCTTGGTGCGCCGCGCAATTCCCGGAACTCTCCGGCGCGCGCCTGGAGAATCAGTGCACGTCGTCGAGGCTCTACCGATAGCAGGTTCGGTTCGGGTCACCTCTCCACCGACCAACCAATCGACCGCTTGGTACGCTGCCCAGTACACCCGGACTCGACAGAAAGCGCTCCGGGATGCCGCTGCATGCTGCCGCTCACGACTTGGGAAGGTCGATCATGAACGAACCCACCGTTCCCGGCCAGTTGGTTGAAGAAGCCGTCATGCTGGCCAAGGGCTGGTACCGGGCCACGACGCAAGGCGAGACCCCAGCCGAACGGGCGACGTCCCGGCAACTTGGCGCCCTGCTGGCCGACGAGCGGGGACTTGACCTGGCCGTGCGATTCGTCGACCGGGTGGCTCGTCCCGAGGATCCACAGGTGGCAGCCAAGGAACTCTCGCGCTTGTCGGCCGCGGACGCCTCCGCCTTCCTTGGGCCCGTCGACGCCGCACTGCTGGGTGTTGGCTCCCACGTCGCGCCGCTCGCGCCGCCGGTCGTGGTGCCGATCGCCCGCAAACGGCTGCGGCAGATTGTCGGGCCCCTGGTGGTGGACGCCAAGGACCCGGCGCTCGGAAAGCACCTGGCCGCGCAGCGGGCACAGGGCTTTGCGCTCAATGTGAACCTGCTTGGTGAAGCGGTGCTCGGTGAGGCCGAGGCGGCGTCCCGGACCGAACGGACCCGCAAGCTGCTGGAACGCCCTGACGTCGACTACGTGTCGATCAAGGTCTCGTCCCTGGTCTCACAGATCTCCACCTGGGACACCCCGGGCACGGTCGAGCGAGTCATCGAACGGCTGCGGCCGCTGTATCGCACGGCCGCGGCGGCCTCGCCGACGAAGTTCGTGAACCTAGACATGGAGGAGTACCGCGACCTTGACCTGACCATCGACGTCTTCCAGGCGCTGCTGTCAGAACCTGAGTTCCACCAACTACAGGCTGGGATAGTGCTGCAGGCCTATCTACCGGACGCGCTACCCGCGCTGGAGCGCATGCTCGAGTTCGCCCATGAGCGTGCCAGGCAGGGCCGGGCGCCGTTCAAGATCCGGGTCGTCAAGGGCGCCAACCTCGCGATGGAGCAGGTGGACGCGGAGCTGCATGGCTGGCAGCAGGCGCCGTACACCACCAAACAGGACGTGGACGCGAACTACATTCGCTTCGTTGAGCGGGCGCTGCGTCCGGACGCGACTTCGGTGATCCGGCTGGGTGTGGCCAGCCACAACCTGTTCGACGTGGCGCTGGCCCACCTGCTGGCCGAACAGCGCGGCTGCGCCGATGCCCTCGACATCGAGATGCTGCAGGGTATGGCTCCCGCACAGGCGCGCGCCATCAAGGCAGACGTCGGCACGGTGGTGCTGTACACCCCGGTGGTGGCGGCGAAGGATTTCGACGTGGCGGTGTCTTACCTGATTCGGCGGCTGGAGGAGAATGCCGCCGAACAGAACTTCCTGCACGCCATGTTCGCGGCCACCCGCAAGGGCTCGGACGCGCTGGCCGACCAGGAGCGTCGCTTCCGGCATGCCGCGGCGACCGCCCCGCAGGTGGCTACCGGGCCGCGGCGCACGACCGAACGGGCCCCGGTCACCGATCACTTCGCCAACACCGCCGACTCGGATCCGGCGCTGCCCGCCACCCGAGACTGGGCACGGGCTGCGGTCTCGGCCTCCCCGGCGGCGCTGACCTCACCGGTGCTGCGCTCTGCCGCCGACGTGGACCGGGTCGTGGCGACCGCGGCGGCGGCGTCGGGCGGCTGGGCGGGGCGTCCGCTGGCCGAACGCGCCGACCTGCTGCGTGAGGCGGCACGCCAGCTGGAGGCGCGCCGGGGTGCGCTGGTCACCGTGATGGCCGCCGAGGGTGGCAAGACCGTGGCCGAGGCCGACCCGGAGGTCAGCGAGGCGATCGACTTCGCCCGCTACTACGCCGACCGGGCTGAAGATTTGGGACGCGTCCCCGGTGCGCGGTTCACCTGCGACCAGGTGGTGCTGGTGACCCCGCCGTGGAATTTCCCGGTGGCCATCCCGATGGGATCGGTGCTGACCGCACTGGCTGCGGGTGCCGCGGTCGTCATCAAGCCGGCCCATCCGACGCCCGGCTGCGTCGAGGTGGCGGTGGCGGCTCTGCACGAGGCGGGCATTCCCCACGACGTGCTGCAGGTGGTGCGTGCCGGTGACCGCGAGACCGGGCGAGCGCTGGTTTCGCACCGTGATGTCGAGACGGTGATCCTGACCGGATCAAGCGAGACCGGTGCCATGTTCGCCGATTGGCGCGCCGGTCATCCGCGCGGCCCGCGGGTCTACGGTGAAACCTCCGGCAAGAACGCGCTGGTGGTGACCCCGGCGGCCGACCTTGACCTGGCTGTCGCCGACCTGGTGCGCAGCGCCTTCGGGCACGCCGGCCAGAAGTGCTCTGCGGCGTCCCTGGGCATTTTGGTGGGCTCGGTCGCGACATCGAAACGCTTCCGGCGCCAGCTCGTCGACGCGGTGCGCTCGCTCAAGGTGGGTTACCCCGCCGACCTGCAGGTGGCGATGGGCCCGATCATCGAACCGCCGCAGGGCAAGCTGTTGCGTGCCCTGACCAAGCTTGACCCGGGCGAATCCTGGCTGGTCACCCCGAAGCAGCTGGACGAGTCGGGTCGCTTGTGGTCGCCCGGGTTGAAAACCGGCGTGCGGCCGGGTTCGTTCTTCCACCTGACCGAGGTTTTCGGGCCGGTGCTGGGATTGATGCAAGCCAAGAACCTGGCCGAGGCGATCGAGTGGCAGAACGCGACCTCCTTCGGCCTGACCGGTGGTCTGCACAGCCTGGACGCCGATGAGATCGCACAGTGGGCCGAGCAGGTGGCGGTCGGCAATGCCTACATCAATCGCCACATCACCGGGGCGATCGTGCAGCGGCAGAGCTTCGGCGGCTGGAAGGACTCGGTGCTCGGCCCCGGCGCCAAGGCCGGCGGCCCGAACTATGTCGCGCAGTTCGGCCAATGGTCTGCCGACGGGCCGGTGGAGCGGGGAAACGCACCGTCCCCGCGTGTCTCGGCGCTGCTGAACACCTTGTCACCGCTGGTCGGCGACGAGACCGAGCGCGCTTGGCTGCTGGCGGCTGCCCGTTCGGACGCCCACGCCTGGCGCACCGAGTTCGGGGTGGCCCATGACGAGAGCGCGTTGCGCGTGGAGTCGAACGTCTTCCGCTACCGAAGTGCGCCGCAGGTCATCGTTCGAGCCGAACCGGACGCCCGGCCGGCGCACGTCGTCCGGCTGCTGCTGGCCGCCGAACTCGCGGGCACCGAGGTGGCACTCAGCCTGGCGCCCGAGTTCGTGGCCGCACTGCCGGTCGCCACGACCGGCGCACTCGACCAGGCCCGCCGTCAGCTGGAGCCGATCTGGCGGGTGGAGTCGGCCAGCGAGCTGGCCAGCCGGGCCGCTGCCGGGCGGATCCGGGTGGTGGGTGACCCGGCTGAGGTGATCGGCGTCTTCGGTGCCACCAAGGCGACCCTGCTCACCGGCGAGGTCTTGGCGAGCGGACGCCGCGAGCTGCTGCCCTTCCTGCGCGAGCAGGTGGTCAGCCGGACGCTGCACCGCTTCGGTCACCTGCCGCCGGATCGGTGAGCCCGCGGGGCCGGCCCTCGGACCGCTGCAGGATCGGGCCAAGGCCGCGGCGTCCCCGCTAGATTGGTGCCAACACCACCAACGAAGGGGCGCGTCCATGGGCAAGATCAAGGTAGCCGGCACTGTCGTGGAACTCGATGGCGACGAGATGACCCGGGTGATCTGGGCGTTCATCAAAGACCGGCTGATCCTGCCGTATCTCGACGTGAACCTTGAGTACTACGACCTGGGCATCGCCAACCGCGACGCCACCGACGACCAGGTGACGGTGGACGCCGCCCATGCCATCAAGAAGCACGGGGTGGGGGTCAAATGCGCGACCATCACCCCGGATGAGGCCCGGGTGGAGGAGTTCGGGCTGAAGCAGATGTGGCGTTCGCCCAATGGGACGATCCGTAACATCCTCGGCGGGGTCATTTTTCGTGAGCCGATCGTGATCAGCAACATCCCGCGGTTGGTACCGGGGTGGACCAAGCCGATCGTGGTAGGCCGTCATGCTTTCGGTGACCAGTACCGCGCCACCGACTTCAAAGTGCCCGGCCCCGGCACCGTCACCTTGACCTTCACCCCCGAGGACGGCTCGGCGCCCATGGAGTTCGAGGTCGTGAAGATGCCCGAGGGTGGCGGGGTCGCCATGGGCATGTACAACTTCAATGATTCGATCCGAGACTTCGCGCGGGCGTCCATGAGCTACGGTCTGCAGCGCGGCTACCCGGTCTATCTGTCGACCAAGAACACTATCCTCAAGGCCTACGACGGGGCATTCAAGGACATCTTCGCCGAGGTGTATCAGAACGAGTTCCGGGCACGCTTCGACGAGGCCGGACTGACCTACGAGCACCGGCTGATCGATGACATGGTCGCCGCTGCCCTGAAGTGGGAGGGCGGCTACGTGTGGGCGTGCAAGAACTACGACGGCGACGTGCAGTCCGACACCGTGGCGCAGGGCTTCGGCTCGCTGGGCTTGATGACCTCGATACTGATGACCCCCGACGGCCAGACCGTGGAGGCGGAGGCTGCGCACGGTACGGTCACTCGACATTACCGCCTGCACCAGCAGGGCAAAGCCACCTCGACCAACCCGATCGCGTCCATCTTCGCCTGGACCGGTGGCCTGAAGCATCGGGGCAAGATCGACGGCACCCGGGACGTCACGGTCTTCGCGCGAACACTGGAGAACGTCTGCATCTCCACCGTCGAGTCCGGCAAGATGACCAAGGACCTGGCCCTGCTGGTGGGACCCGATCAGCCGTGGCTCAACACTGAGGAGTTCCTCGCTGCGCTGGACGAGGAGTTGGCCCGCCGCCTCGGTTGACATGGGGGTCAGCCGGGCGGTTGGTTAGGATTGCCGGGTGAGTGATCATGTCTGACCTGACGCTTTCCATCCTGCTCATCTTCGTACTGTTCTTCATCGGCGGCCTGTTCGCAGCTGCCGAGATGGCGCTGGTGACGCTGCGCGAGAGCCAAGTTCAGCAGCTGCGCACCAAGGGCAAGCGTGGGCGGGCCCTCGTCCAGCTGCTGGAGAACCCGAACAAGTTCTTGTCGTCAGTGCAGATCGGCGTCACGCTGGCAGGCTTCCTGTCCTCGGCGTTCGGCAGTGACTCGCTGGCCGGCAACTACCTGGCGCCCTGGCTGGAGGAGCTTGGCCTGGCGCCAGCGGTGGCCAGCGTCCTGGCCGTGATCATCGTCACCTCGATCATCTCGTTCCTGTCGATCGTGTTGAGTGAGCTGACCGCCAAGCGCTTGGCGATGCAGCGTCCCGAACAGTTCGCGCTCGCCCTGGCGCCGATGGTCAACGCGATCGCCAAGGTCGCCACCCCACTCATCTGGCTGCTCGACAAGAGCACCAACGTCATGGTCCGCGTCCTCGGCGGTGACCCGGAGGCTGGGAGGGAGGCCGTCACGGAGGACGAGCTGCGTTCCATGGTCGCCAATGCCGACATGCTGGGGGACGAGGAACGCCGCATTGTGGACGATGTCTTCGACGCCGGTGACCGCAGCCTCCGTGAGGTCATGGTGCCCCGCACCGAGGTCGACTTCCTGGCCGGCAACATCCCCGCTTACAAGGCCATTCAGATCGTCCAGGACGCTCAGCGTTCGCGCTATCCGGTCATTGAGGACACGCCGGACCAAGTCGTCGGCTTCCTGCACGTGCGTGACTTGATGGGCATGGACACCGCCACCCGCCAGACACCGGTCAAACAGTTGGCGCGTCCGGTGCTGAGCCTGCCCGAGACCGTCAAGGTGCTCAAAGCGCTCACCGAGATGCGTCGCGCATCGTCGCATCTTGCCATCGTCCGCGATGAATACGGTGGCACTGCCGGCATCGTCACCCTCGAAGACCTCATCGAGGAACTGATCGGAGACATCACCGACGAGTTCGACGTGGTGGATCCCACACAGCGCAAGCACGAGGAAGTAGCCGACGTCGAGGGCCTCACCTCGCTGGAGGACTTCGCAGACCACACCGGCTACATCGTGCCGGAGGGCCCGTACGACACCGTGGCCGGATTCTTCATGTCGCGCTTAGGGCGCGTCCCGGCCCTGGACGATGTGATCGAGGTCGAACTCGAAGCAGCCGAACCCAGCGAGGACGGATCGGACAACTCGATCCGGGTGTCGATGCGGGTTTCCGAGATGGACGGGCGACGTATCGCCTGGATCGACATCACCCGACTGGGCCTGGCCGATGCGCCGGCAATGCGGTCCGGGCCCTTGGACGACAACGAGCGCGCCCGCCGCGAGGACGAGATGGCACGGCGCCGGGTGGCCGAGGCGTCCCAAGCTGCGGACGAAGCAGAGCCCGGCATCTAGCCCCAAGTACGGGGCAGACCGCCGGGCTCCATCCGCGCGCGAGGATCAGGCGTCCAGCATCTCGCCCGAGAGGTAGTCGGCGTAGGCCGGCAGGTCGAGCTGACCGCTGCCAGACACCCCGATCAACACCACTTGGCCTTCGCCGTCGTCCTCGGCCGCCCGCAGGTGTGCGATCGCGCCCGCGATCGCGTGGTTCGACTCCGAGGCCGGGAGGATGCCCTCGGCCCGGGCGAACAAGACCCCCGCGGCGAACGCGTCGCGCTGCTTGATGGCGACCGCGTCCATCAGCTTCTGGTCGTAGGCGGCGCTGACCAGCGGTGCCATGCCGTGATAGCGCAACCCCCCGGCGTGCACAGGGTCGGGCACGAAGTCGGCACCCAGGGTGTACATCTTGAGCAGCGGAGTCTGGCTCGCGGTGTCACCGAAGTCGTAGCGGTACTCACCCTTGGTCAGTGAGGGGCAGGCAGCCGGCTCACAGCCCACCACGCGCACGTTGGCGCCGGCGGGGAGGTTGCGATGCAGGAACGGGAAGCTGATCCCAGCCGCGTTCGAGCCGCCACCAGTGCAGGCGAAGATGTGGTCGGGCAGCCGCTCACCCACCGACTCCAACTGCAGCAGCGCCTCCTGGCCGATCACCGTCTGGTGGAGCGCGACGTGGTTCAGCACGCTGCCCAGCGAGTAATTGGCGTGCGGGTCCTTGGCGGCCGCCTCGACCGCTTCACTGATGGCCATGCCCAGCGAACCGGGGGTATCGGGGAAGCGCTCCCGCATGGCCCGCCCGGTCTCGGTGCGGGTCGACGGGGACGGGGTAACGGTGGCGCCGTAGGTCTCCATCTGCATGCGTCGGTACGGCTTGGTCTCATAGCTGTTGCGCACCTGCCAGACGTCACAGGTCAGGCCGAAGACACTGCACGCGAACGCCAACGCAGCGCCCCATTGCCCGGCGCCGGTCTCGGTGGTCAGTCTGGTGATGCCGGCCAGCTTGTTGTAGTACGCCTGCGGCACCGACGAGTTCGCCTTGTGGCTGCCGATGGGGGAAGCGCCCTCGTACTTGTAGTAGACGCGGGCCTTGGTGCCGAGCGCAGCTTCGAGTCGGTAGGCCCGATACATCGGTGCGGGACGCCACAGCCGGTAGATCTCGCGGACTTCCTCGGGGATCTCAATCCAGCGTTCGGTGCTCAGTTCCTGCTCGATGAGCCCTGGCGGGAAGATGGCGGCGAGGTCGTCTGCCTTGACCGGCTGCTGCGTGCCCGGGTGCAAGTGCGGGGGAGCAGGAGTGGGCAGATCGGCCGCGATGTTGTACCAGTGCGTCGGGATCTGGTCCTCGGACAGCAGGATCTTCGTCAGGTGGTCGGTCATGGCAGAACGCTATCCGTTGAACCCCCCGATGGTCGGTGGCGTTCGACTGGTGGCTCAGGTGGCGCCCGGTCACCGCGACGCGAATGCCCTCACGGCCCTGACGCGTGGGTGCTGGAACCGTTTGTCCACGGAAGGGTCGATCCGGCCGCCGACGGCAGGTTGCTGATCAGATCGCGGGGACCAAGGTTAGAGTGGCGCAGGTGACAAAGGTCTTCACCGCGCTCGCCGCCGGGATACTGGCTCTCGCCCTCGCCGGCTGCGCCGATCCGCCGCCGAGCGCGAACACCACCACTGACTCGCCGTCGACCACGGCCGTCGCGTCCTATCTGGCGTGCCTGATAACCGATGACAGCCAGATCACAGAGGGCAGCCCCAACCAGCAGGCGATCGATGGCCTCGCTCGCGCCCAGCTGCAGTTGGGTGTCGAGACTGCCCACACCGCCGCTGCGCAATCCGAGTACGCGAACGCCTTACAGGGTTTGGTCGACCGAGGCTGCGATGTGGTGGTGGGCGTCGGAGCGTCGTTCACCGACGCCATCTCGGCTGCCGCCCGGGCCAACCCCGAGGTCCACTTCGCATTGATGGACGCCACCCCGAGTTCGGTGCCGACGAACTTGCGTCCGGTGTTCTTCGAAACCCACCAGGCCGCCTTCCTCGCCGGCTACCTCGCGGCGTCCCAGTCGACCACCGGCAAGGTCGGTGTCTTCGGTGGGTTACCGGTGCCGGCGGCAACCCTCTACCTGGACGGCTTCGTGCAGGGCGTCGCCCACTACAACACACAACAGAACCGTCAAGTGGAGGCGCTCGGCTGGAACATGGAGACCCAGGACGGCACCTTCGTCCGCTCGACCACCGACCCGTGGAACGACCCCGACGCCGGACGGGCGGCAGCTGCGTCCTTGGCCGAACAGGGGGCAGACGTCATCCTTGCGGTCGCCGACAAGTCCGGGTTGGGCGCACTCGGGTTGGCTCAGGAGTCTGGGGTCCGGGTGATCTGGTCCGACACCGACGGCTGCGTCACCCAGCAGGCTTCTTGCGCCCAACTGCTCGGCTCCGTGGTCAAGGATCGCGCCACAGCGGTCTTCGAGGTCATCGCGACCGAACATGCCGGACGCGGGGCCGCCGGTGTGTTCTCGGCGAACCTACGCAACGGCGGTACTCAGCTGCTGCCCGGTGGAGCCGGCTTCACCCCCGAACTGGCTGCCGAACTCGATGCGCTCACCAAGCAGATCATCGACGGCACGATCAAGGTGGCTTCGCCAGCTGCGATCGGCTGAGTACCGGTGCTGGTTGAGCCCCGCAGGTTCGGAGGCGGCGGCGAGCGCTGGGGCGGGGATGCCACACTGGGGCGCATGACCGATTGGGCCGCGCTACGGACGACCGCGCACCAGATGACTGCGCGCAGTTACGCTCCCTACTCGAAATTCCAGGTGGGGGCGGCAGCGCTGGCCGACGACGGCCGTCTGGTCCGTGGCTGCAACGTCGAGAACGCCAGCTTCGGGGTAACCCTGTGCGCCGAGTGCGGGCTGATCAGTGACCTGGTGGCCGGCGGAGGCGGGCGTCTGGTGGCATTCTGTTGCGTCGACCGGGAAGGCACAGTGATCATGCCTTGCGGACGTTGCCGTCAGTTGCTGTGGGAGCACGGCGGACCGCAACTGCAGCTGCTCACCCCGGCAGGGGTGCAGACGATGGCCCAGGTGCTGCCGCAGGCATTCGATGCGACCACGATGGACCATCAGTGATCACCGCGGCCGCCGACGGCTCGAGCCTGTCCAACCCAGGCCCCGCGGGCTGGGCATGGTATATCGACGACGACAACTGGGAGGCCGGGGGCTGGCCGCACGGCACCAACAACATGGGTGAGCTGCAGGCCGTCCTGTCGTTGCTGCGGGCCACCGAGCCGGCCGCCTCGCAACCGCTGAAGGTGCTGTGCGACAGCCAGTACGTGATCAACTCGGTGACCAAATGGATGCCTGGCTGGAAGCGGAAGGGTTGGAAGAAGGCCGACGGCAAACCGGTGCTCAACCAAGAGTTGCTGAAGAGCCTGGACGAAGCCTTGGCAGGGCGGGAGGTGAGCTTCGAGTGGATACGTGGGCACGCCGGACACCCCCTGAATGAGGCAGCCGACCTGCGGGCCCGGGCTGCGGCAACCGCATACCAAAACGGCACCCGGATTGATCGCGGGCCCGGTCTGCAGGGCGTAGCCGTCGTCGTTGGCGCAGACACAGCGGAGGGCCCCGAACTGGAGGTTGCTGAGGAACAGCCAGTCCCTTCGAGTCGGACAACCGGCTCGTTGGCCGGTTCGACCGACCGGTTCGGCCCCGAACCTGTCTTGCCCGGCACAACCGAACCGGCCGAGGTCGACGATGACCTGCTCAAGTTGGTCGACCACGAGAAGGAACTGTTGACCGACCGTGTCCGCAGCGACGCGGGCCGTGTTCGGGAGTTGCTGCACCCGCAGTTCACCGAGTTCGGTGCTGCCGGGCGAATCTGGACGCGCAACCGCCTGCTCGCAGAGATCGGGCCCATGCCGATGCGGGTGCGCTATGAGGCAATCGGTGCTGACCGGTTGGCCGACGACCTGGTCCTGCTGCGCTGGCGTGCGCTGAGTGCCCACAGTGAATGGCTGCGCAGCTCCATCTGGCAGCGAACCGACGGGAAGTGGCAGCTGCGGTTCGCGCAGGGGACGCCGGTGATCAAGTCCTGACCACCAGCTACGACGCGGGCGCGCGTGGACGCTGCGGTCGGCCGCGCGTCGGCTCGTCCAGCGGCACGCGGTGCAGCCCGGCCATGGCGTCCCTCTAGACTGTCCGCCATGTGCGCTCACATTCTCGCCACCGCTGCTTGGCCCTACGCCAATGGGCCCCGTCACATCGGGCACGTCTCCGGCTTCGGAGTGCCCTCGGACGTCTTCGCGCGGTACATGCGAATGTCAGGCCACCAAGTGCTGCTCGTCTCGGGCTCTGACGAACATGGCACCGCGATCCAGGTGAAGGCCGAAGCTGAGGGCCTGACGCCCCAGCAGGCCGCAGACAAATACCACACCATCATCGTGGAAGACCTGCAAGGCCTCGGCCTGAGCTACGACCTGTACACCCGCACCACCACCCGCAACCACGCCGAGGTAGTGCAAGAGATGTTCCGCTCGCTGTACGACAACGGTTACATCGTCGAGCACACGCTGCTGGGCGCGATGTCCCCGTCCACCGGACGCACCCTGCCTGACCGCTACATCGAGGGCACCTGCCCGATCTGCGGTTACCGCTACGCCCGCGGTGACCAGTGTGACAACTGCGGCCACCAACTCGACCCGATCGATCTGATCGACCCACATTCCCGCGTCAACGGGGAGGTTCCCGAGTTCCGTGAGACCACCCACTGCTTCCTCGACCTGCCGGCCTTCGCCGACCAGCTCAACCAATGGCTGGACTCACGGGTCGACTGGCGTCCCAACGTGCTCAACTTCAGCTACAACTACGTCAAGGAACTCAAGCCGCGGGCGATCACCCGCGACCTCGACTGGGGCGTGAAGATCCCCGTCGAGGGTTGGCACGATGAGGACCTCAAGCGAATCTATGTCTGGTTCGACGCGGTCACCGGATACCTGTCGGCGTCCATCGAATGGGCCAAGCGCACCGGCAACCCGCAGGCCTGGCGCGACTGGTGGACCGGCGAAAACGCCCGCTGCTACATGTTCATGGGCAAGGACAACATCGTCTTCCACTCGGTGATCTGGCCGTCCATGTTGCTCGGCTCGAACGGCCAAGGCGGTCGCGGCGGCGAGCCCAGCAAATGGTTCGGTGTGCTCGACCTGCCCACCGAGGTGGTTTCCAGCGAGTTCCTGACGATGCGCGGCTCCAAGGTCGACACCTCGCACGGCCACGTGATCTATGTGCGTGACTTCCTGCGCGAATTCGGCCCCGACCCGCTGCGCTACTACATCGCGGTGGCCGGGCCCGAATCGCGGGACACCGACTTCACTTGGGACGAATTCGTCCGTCGCAACAACACCGAGCTCGCCAACGAATGGGGCAACCTGGTCAACCGGTCGGTCGCCATGGCGAACAAGAACAACGGGGCTATTCCGCCCGCCCATGAACTGACGACCGTTGACAGCGAACTGCTGGCCGCCAGCAGGGCCGCCTTCGACGTGGTCGGCGGACTGCTGGCCCACCAAAAGTTCAAGCAGGCCATCAGCGAGGCCATGCGCGTGGTGAGCCTCGCCAATCAGTACATCTCGCAGAGCGAACCGTGGAAGATGAAGGACGACCCACACCGGCGCGACACGGTGCTGCATGTCGCGCTACAGGTCGTCTCGGACGCCAACACCCTGCTCACCCCGTTCCTGCCGCACTCGGCACAGAAGGTCTTCGAACTGCTCGGCGGCGAGGGCGTTTGGGCCGCGCAACCCGAGATCAGGTTCGTGGACGAGGGGGAGGGCACCGCGTCCTACCCGGTGCTGACCGGCGACTATGCGTCCGAGCAGGCTCGCTGGGCATCCCGGCCCATCGTTGCGGGCACGCCGCTGGCCAAGCCAACCCCGCTGTTCCGCAAGCTGGACGATTCGCTCGGCGAGACCGGGCCCGATTGGGCGCCGATCGGCTGATCAGTCGATCGCGCGGGCCGCCTCGGTGGCCTCCTTGATCGCCTGGATCGCCCGGCGCGCCTGTTTGGCGTCCCCGATCACATGACAGGGGATGCCGAGGTCGGCGGCCCGTTCCTCCAGCGGCCAAGTGGCACGTGATCGACTGCCGATGGCGATCACCACGGTGTCGTAGGGCAGCCCTTCGACTTCGCCATCCTTGCGGTACAGCACGGCGCTCGGCGTGATCTCCTTGCAGGTGGCACCCGGGATCATCCGGACCCCGGCCCCGCCCAGTTCCTCCATCACGGCGATCCGGCGGATCTGACCGATGTCCTCTCCGACCGCCCCGAGCATTTCGAGCACGGTGACCGAGTCGGCTTTGCCGGTCAGGTACTCGGCAACCTCCAGACCGACCAGTCCGCCGCCGATCACCACCACGCGGCCGGTCGGGAACACGGTTTGGCTGAGCACGTCGTGAGAGTCGTAGACGTTCGGCAGGTGACGGCCCGGGAAAGTAGGCAGGATCGGCGTGGCGCCGATGGCGACCACCAGCGCGTCCGCCCCGATGAGCTTGTCGGGGGTGAGTTGGGTGTGCAACCGCACCTCGACGCCCTCCTTCAGCAGTGTCTGGCCCATCGCCTGCGCGGCCTCCCGCATCTCAGCCTTGCGGGGTGCCATGCCGGCCAACAGGAACTGCCCGCCGAGTTCACCGGTCGACTCGAACAACACAGGATGGTGCCCGCGGCGATGCAACAGCGTGGCCGCCTGGATGCCGGCCACCCCACCACCGGCAACGTAGACGATCTTGGGGTCGGTGGTGGGTCTCAGTTCCGACTCGGCCTCCAGTCCGACCGACGGATTGCGCAGGCAGGTGATGTGTGGCATGTCAGGTGACACGAAGCCGTCATAGCAACCCTGGTTGCAGCCGATGCAGTAGATCACGTCGTCCTCGCGCCCGGTGCTCACCTTGGCCACGAAGTCTGGGTCGGCCAGTTGCGCGCGGCCCATGACCACCAGGTCGGCCTGGCCGCTGGCCAGGATCTCCTCGGCCTGGTCGGCCCTGTTGATCCGGCCGACGGCCATTGTCAGCAAGCCGGTCTCCCGCCTCACCCTCGCCGCATTGGCGACGTTGAAGCCTCTCGGCAGGTCGATCGACGGCACTTCGTACTTCAGCGCCGGGCCGAAGAGGTTGCCGCGCGAGACGTCCAAGACGTCGACGCCCGCATCGCCGGCCCACTTGCAGAATTGGATGACCTCGTCGGTGGTCAGACCGCCATCGAGGTAGTCGTCCTGGGCATCGACGCGCATGAACAGCGGCATCTGCTCCGGAATGTTGGCGCGGATCGCCTCAATGCTGCGCAACAGAAAGCGGGCTCGGTTGGCCAGCGACCCGCCGTATTCGTCGGTGCGCTGGTTCAGGGCTCCTGACAAGAACATGTGTGGGGTGTAGCCGTGGGCAGCGTGGAACTCCAGTGTGTCGAATCCGGCTGCAACCGACCGGGCAGCGGCCTGCCCGAAAGCCTCGATGGCGGCCTCAATGTCCTCGCCGGTCATCGCCGGCACGACGTAGCCGGGGCCCAGCGGCAGCGGGCTGGGGGTCAAGATGCGGGCGGTCGGGTCGGAGGCGACCGCGACCCCGCCCAGCCAGAGTTGGACCCCGGTGGCCCCGCCCGCCTCGTGCAGCACTTCGTTGAACCGGGTCAACATCGGCAGATAGCGATCATGGGCGATCGAGACGAACTTGCTCGGAGAGGCCGACTCCAGCACGCTGGACACCTCAAGTATGTTCAGCCCGGACCCGCCCTGCACCCGGGCGAGGTGGTAGTTGATCAGCTGCTCGGTGACGAACTTGTCTGCGGTGGCCATCTTGGTGCCCATCGCCGGGTAGACGACGCGGTTGCGCAATTCCAGCCCGCGGATCTTGATGGCAGATAGCAGATTGGGGTACATGGTGCTCCTTCGCACGTAGCCTCCCCCAACATTAGTCACCCTTTGCGCGGAAATCCTTCGGGGGTTCGACTACCCCGGGAAGCCCCTGGACGTCCGCGTCGACTCGTTGGGGCAACGCCGCCCTTCGGTGGTGGCGATTGCGCGGCACCAAGATGATGCTGGCCACGACCGCGGCCAGCAGGGACGCAGACAGGATGCCCACCTTGCCGATGTCGTCCAGCGCGCTGCCCTGGCCGAAGCTCAGTTCGCTGACCAGCAGCGAGACGGTGAAACCGATTCCGCCGATGGCGGCCAGTCCCAGGATGTCGATCCAGGCCAGGCCCTTCTCCAACGCGACACCCGGGAAGCGGGTGGCCACAAAAGTCGTCCCGGTGATCCCGATGATCTTGCCGACGACCAGGCCGACGATGATCCCCAGCGCGATCGGGTCGCCGATCGATCCGGCGAGCCCGCTCCAGCCGCCCACCGCGACCCCGGCGGAGAAGAACGCGAAGACCGGCACGCACACCCCCGCCGACAGCGGGCGGATATGGTGCTCCAGGCGGTGGGCCAAGCCCTCCGCGCGGCCCTTGCGACCGCGCGGGTGCACCGGCACCATGAATGCGAGCAGCACGCCGGCGATGGTGGCGTGGACGCCCGAGTTCAGCAGCAAGGCCCAGGCCACTATGCCGATCGGCAATAGCACGAACCAGGACGCTGCCAAGTTCGACCGCAACCACCGTTCGGACAGGTTGGCGACCAGTCCGTAGATGATGATCACCCCCAGCGAACCGAAGAGATGGCCCAGGCTGAGCTCGGAGGTGTAGAAGGTCGCGATGATGGTGATCGCGATCAAGTCGTCGACGATTGCCAGCGTGAGCAGGAATGTCCGCATCGCCACCGGCAGGCTGCTACCGATCACGGCCAGGACCGCCATCGCGAAAGCGATGTCGGTCGCGGTCGGGATTGCCCAGCCACGCAGCCCGTCGGGGTTGCCGAGGTTCATCAGTACGTAGATGATGGCGGGCACCGCGACCCCGCCGAAGGCAGCGGCGACCGGCAGAATCGCCCGTGCGGGCCTGCGCAGCGCACCAGCCACGAACTCTTGCTTGAGTTCTAAGCCCGCCAGGAAGAAGAAGACCGCCAACAGCCCATCTGCCGCCCAATGACCGAGCGACAACCGCAGGTCCAGCCCGAACAGTTCCCCACCCAGGTAACTGTCGCGCACCCCGAAGTAGACCCCTTGCAGCCCAGAATTCGCGAAGCCCACCGCCAACACGGCTGCGACCAGGAGCAGGATCCCACCGACGGATTCGCTGCGAAGCAGATCGCCGACCCGTAGCCCGGTGGACGATGGGGGTTGGCTGTGCTGGGACATCGGGCCTCCTGCGGCTCGGAAGGTTCGGACGCGGCCAGCCGCCGCGGCTGACCAGACTGCCCAGCTCACCTCGCCCGCCACCCTATCAAGAGCCGACCCGGCCCGGACATCCGCGGACATTGCCGATCGAAAAAGGTGCCGCTGCCCTGCCGGTAGGCTTGTCCCCGTGCTCAGGCATCCTGCCACCAGTCAATGGCAGCCGAGCGCCCACCTGTCCGGCACCGTCGCCGACGCCCGCCGTCTGTTGGCCGGGGTGTCCAACGCCGTGGTCTTGACCGGCGCCGGTGTCTCGACCGATTCCGGCGTCCCCGACTACCGCGGACCGAATTCCATGCGGGCGACCCCGATGATGTACTCCGAGTTCGTCGGGCATGAGCTCGCCCGACGGCGTTACTGGGCCCGCAACTACCAGGGTTGGGCGAGCATGTCGACCGTCGAACCCAACACGGCGCATCGTGCGATAGCGAAGTGGGAGCACGCCGGGAAGCCCTGTCCAATGGTGGGCTTGATAACGCAGAACGTTGATGGGCTGCATGAAACCGCAGGTTCACGCCGACTCGTCACCCTGCACGGGCGCGCGGCAGACGTGAGATGTCTTGGCTGCGGACGGGTCTCCTCGCGGGCCGCTCTGCAGCACCGGCTTGCCGATGCCAATCCGGGCGTCCAGGTCAAGCGCTTCCTGGAGCACGCGGAACTGCGTCCCGACGCGGACGCCGAGGTAGCCGACTGGCGAGACTTCCGCGTCCCCGGTTGCGAGGTGTGTGGCGGCATCCTCAAGCCTGATGTGGTCTTCTTCGGCGAATCGGTGCCCAAGCATCGCGTGGCCGTCGCGAACAATTGGTGTGCAGGCGCTGACGCCCTGTTGGTGGCCGGGTCGAGTCTGACAGTGATGTCGGGTTTGCGCTTCGCTCGGAGCATGGCCAAGCAGGGCAAGCCGGTGATCATCATCAACCACGGGGCGACTCGTGCGGACGACTTGGCGGCCGTGCGCCTCGACATGGCTGTGGGGCAGGCCCTGGCTAGACTGGCGGCGGAGGTGTGAACATGGCAAACGCTCTACCGTCCCCGGCCATTCAGTTGCACAACGGGGTGCTGATTCCGCAGTTCGGGTATGGCACCTACAAGGTGCGGGCCGAGGACGCCTACCGTGCGGTCCGCGACGCGCTGGAGGTCGGCTACCGGCACATCGATACCGCCGAGATGTACGGCAACGAAGCCCAGGTCGGAGCCGCGATCGCCGACAGCGGCCTGGCACGCGACGAGGTCTTCATCACCAGCAAGCTCAACAATCCGTACCATGAGCCGCAGGCGGCGCGGGACGCGTTCGCCAAGACTCTCGACGATCTGCGAATCGATCAACTCGACCTCTTCCTCATCCACTGGCCGATGGCGCAGACCACCAACTACGTCGAGACCTGGCAGACGATGCTCGAGTTCGAGGCGGACGGCAGGAGCCGCGCGGTCGGCACCTCGAACTTTCAGGAGCACCACCTGCGCGCGATCATCGACGCGACCGGGGTTGCCCCGGCGCTCAACCAGATCGAGTTGCATCCCTACCTCGCGCAGCGTCAACTGGTGCAACTGCATGCTGAATTGGGCATCGTCACGGCATCCTGGTCCCCGCTGGCCCGCGGCGCACTGCTGTCTGATCCGGTGGTCCTCGACTTGGCGCAAGAAGCCGGACGCTCAGCCGCGCAGGTCGTCATCCGTTGGCATCTGCAGCGCGGATTGGTCGTCATTCCGAAATCGACGCACCGTGAGCGGATGATCCAGAACGCCGACGTCTTCGACTTCGAGTTGTCGGCCCAGCAGATGGCGAGCATCGACTCCCTCGACCAGAACCGTCGGGTTGGTTCCCATCCCGATCGAGTGGAACTCGGCGACCGCTGAGTTGGGCCACAATGGGGCGGTGACATTGCGTGCTGCCGACATTGAAACCGCTGCCGCGAACCTGGCCGGGGTGGCCAGACGCACCGAGCTGATCCGAAACGATCGTCTCAGCGATCTGACCGGGGCGGAAGTGCTGCTCAAGCGCGAAGACCTGCAGCCGGTGCGCTCCTACAAGCTGCGTGGCGCATACCACTTCATGAGCACCTTGAGCGCCGGCGAGCGAGCCGCGGGTGTGATCTGTGCCTCCGCCGGCAACCATGGCCAAGGCGTTGCCTACGCCTGTGCGCACTTGGGAATCAAGGGCCGCATCTTCTGCCCGACGACCACCCCGCGGCAGAAGCGTGATCGGATGCTGGCGTTGGGCGGCAATTGGGTGGAGTTGGTCTTCGTCGGCAACACCTACGACGAGGCGGCTGCTGCGGCAGCCGCGGAGGCCGAGGCGACCGGCACGGTGAAGGTGCACGCATTCGATGACCTGCGCACCATCGCCGGCCAGGGCACCGTCGCGCCCGAGATCGTCGACCAGATCGGGCTGGCGCCGGACGTGCTGCTGGTCCCGGTCGGCGGCGGCGGACTGCTGGCCGGTTGCCTGGCTTGGATCCGCGAGCGTTGGCCGGCCACCCGGGTGATCGGTGTGGAGCCCGCGGGGGCGGCCAGCATGCAGGCGGCACTGTGGGCCGGCCACCCGGTGCGGCTCGACCGCCTCGACACCTTTGCCGATGGGGTGGCGGTGCGCACGGCGGGGACGCTGACCCTGCCGATCATTCAACAGAAGGGCTGCGAGTGGGCCACCGTGGCCGAGGGCCAGATTTGCAGTGAGATGCTCGACCTCTATCAGACCGATGGCGTGATCACCGAGCCCGCCGGAGCGCTGGCGTCGGCGGCCTTGCGAACGCAGGTCTCGGTCGAGCCCGGCCAGACGGTGGTGGCGATCGTGAGCGGCGGCAACAACGACGTCTCCCGTTACTCCGAGATCGTGGAGCGGTCGCTGGTCTTCGAGGGACGCAAGCACTACTTCTTGGTGCAGTTCCCGCAGGAACCCGGCGCCCTGCGGCGCTTCCTCGACGAGGTTCTCGGGCCTGATGACGACATCACTTTGTTCGAATACGTCAAGCGCAGCAACCGAGAGGTGGGGCCCGCGTTGGTCGGTGTCGAACTTGGTGACCCAGGCTCGCTGGACGAGTTGTTGCGTCGGATGGAGCACTCCCAGTTGCAGGTCGAGGTCATCGACCCCGAGAGCCCGTTCTACCGCTTCCTGGTCTGATCGGGGTGAACACCTTCTAAGCGGCGGTTGGCCGGTTAGGCTGCCAACCAACCCGCACGAGGAGGTATTTCATGCCCGTTTCCCCGCTGGTAATCGGCGTTGACAGTTCGACCACGAGCACCAAGGCGATCATCGTTGACGAGACCGGCTCGGTGCTTGCCCAAGGCAAGGCCGAGTTCGAGCTGCACACGCCCCGGGTCGACTTCTATGAGCAGGACCCCCGCGACTGGTGGCTCAGCACCAATTCGGCCATTGCCAGGGCCGTGGCCGCGTTGTCCGTCGATGACCAGGCACGCATCACGCACATCTGCGCGACCATTCAACGCCAGACGTTCGCGTTGGTCGACGAGGACGGCGAACCGCTGCGTCCCGGCATCATTTGGCTTGATGGCCGGGCAGCCGACCAAGTGCGTCGCTTCGGTACCGAGGCTGTGCACCAACTGACCGGCTTCCAACCCGATGTCACGCCTTCGGTCTACAAGATCGCTTGGCTCGCCGACAACGAACCCGAGGTGCTGCGTCGGGCCGACAAGCTGGTCGGGGTGCACGCCTATCTGGTGCATGCCATGACTGGACGCTGGGTCGACTCCCAAGCCGCCGCCGACAGCCTCGGGTTGTTCGACATGGCCAACTTGACCTGGTCGGACCTGATGCTGGGCCACGCCGGTCTCGATCGTGCCCAACTGCCCGAACTGGTGCCAGCGGCCTCGGTCATCGATGTCGTGAAGCGTGAGGTCAGCCAGGGGTGGGGGCTCGATCAGCCGGTCTCGCTGGTGGCGTCCTGCGGCGATGGTCAAGCCGCCGCTCTGGGTGTCGGAGCGATCGGGCCGGACGAGGCCTACCTGAACATGGGCACCGCATTGGTTGCCGGGGTGCACAGCGCCAGCTATGAATACGCCGACGTCTTCCGCACCGACGCGGCGGGCATCCCTGGTCAGTACGTGCTTGAAATCGTGCAGAACTCGGGCGCCTACCTGGCTGGCTGGTTCCGGGAGAAGCTCGGCGATCCGGTGCTCAAGGGACGCCCCGATCCTGCCCTCGAAGAGGCCTCCAGCGCAGTGGCCGTCGGGTGCGGCGGGCTGGTCACCCTGCCCTACTGGAATGCCGTGCAATCCCCGCACTGGAATCCGGTCGCGCACGGTGCCGTCGTCGGTCTGGCTGGCTCCTACGGCCGGGCAGAGTTGTACCGCTCGGTCCTGGAGGGCATCAGCATCGAGATGGCCCGGAACTTGGCAGGCCTACAGAGCACCACCGGTGTGCCCCTGACCACCTTGACCGCAGTCGGTGGTGGGCAGCGTTCACCGTTGTGGCGCGGAATCATGGCGGACGCCGTGGGAGTTCCGTTGACCGAGTGCCCCATCGACGAGGCGTCGGCAATGGGTGCTGCGGTGATGGCCATGACGGCCACCGGGGTGCACGAGTCGGTCCAAGCAGCTGCCAAGGCCATGACGACCCAAGGGACGACCACCGAACCCGATATGGACAACCACCAGACCTATCTGGAACTCGGCGAGATCCAGAACAATGTCTACCGGCAGTTGGAGGGCATCTTCGATGACCAGTACGAGTTCGCTCGTCAGCACCCGCTGAACTGATCGCAAGTGGCCGGCCCAGGAAGACCTGGGCCGGCCTGTCGTTGAGCGCCTGTTGCGGGCTTGGCTACTCGGCTGGCTTGATGAAGCCTTCGGTCGGCACTGGAGCCTCGGCCCAGTAGCCGCCCGGGGCGAACAGCTTGTCGACCACCTCGTCCAACAAACCCAGCTCGAACAGCGCATCCATGATGGTGTAACGGCTGCGGATGGTCTGCGACTGGTAGTAGGTCTTCCGTAGCTTCGCTTGGTCGATGTCGATCTGCGCCGGATGGTAGGGCGCACCGACGGGACGCAGCATGTCCGCGATCTCGCTGGCCGGCACCACCTGGGGGGCCACTCGTTCCAGCACGGTGGCCCAATGGTCCTTGATCAGCTGGACGCGGGCGGCCGCCTGCGCGACGGGCACGTACTTGTCCCGCGACTGGGCCAGCGCCGCGTCGCGGATCGCCGGGATCGGCTGCAGGGCTGCCACCCGCTCATCGTTCTGCTCGGGCGTCAGCCATTCGGCGGCACGCTTTGCGGGGTCGACCGATGCCACGTCGAGATCGGCCAACAGATCGTAGACGGCCGACGATGCCACCGTGCCAAGCCCCACCTTGTTGCCGTGGCTCAGCGGGGGTTCCCAGTTCAGGCCGTGCCCCTCCATCTCCCATTGATGCGAGAAGTTGTGGCCAGCACCCGAGGCCGGACGCGAAGACTGCATCGCCTGCATCGCCAGGCCCGACAGGATGAGTTCCTCGGCGAGCCTGCCGATGGCCTCCGGGTCGCCGGCCGCCAGCCCCTCAGGATCGTTGAGGGCATCCATCAGCGGCGGCTGCACCAGGTCCCAGACGTTCTCGCGCACCGCTTCGCTGCCCAACTCGTCGGCGACCAACCAGTCGGCACCCGCCGGGATCTTCTCGATCAGGTCGCCGTAACCGATGGCGGTCAACCGCTTCGGGGCAGCGGCCATGATGTCCAGGTCGGCGACCAGCGCCGCCGGCGCGGGACAGTTCCGGGTGATCTTGAACCCGTCGCGGGTGATCGAGGCGCCATAGGCGGCATAGCCGTCCATGGAGGCTGCGGTGCAGACGTTCATGTACGCCCGACCCAACTCGCCGGAGGCGAGCTTCGTGATGTCGTTCAAAGTGCCAGCAGCGATTGAGCAGGCGATCGCGTCCACACCCTTGAGGTGTTCGCGCAGCTTCTCAACGTTTTCGTAACCCGCGTAGAGGGTGGGCGTGCCGGGGAAGATGTAGGGCTCCAGAAGCTTCACGCCAGCCGCTTCGAGTGACGCCTTGACCTGCTCGCCGGCGGCAGCCCAAGTGTTCTCGTCGGCGACCAGAATGCAGGCGGCGTCACCGAAGGTGCTGGTGAAGACGTCACCGGTTCGATCGACGACGCCCCGTCCGGTCACGATTGCCTTGGTATCGGTGGCCCGCTCTAGTGCCTGATCGATGAGTTTCGTCATTGGTCATGTCCCTTCGTTCTGGGGCTGGCAGTCAGCGACTGGAACACAGTCGAATGCCTTGGAGCCCGGCTCGGCCGGTCGCTCCAATGATAGGCTCCGGGGACGTCCAAGGGTGGCTGATTGAGCCACCGCCCGGCTTCCCGAATGCAGAGAGGCAACGTGATGAGCTACGTAATTGGAATGGATTTTGGCACTCTTTCTGCGCGCGCCATAGTGGTCGATGCGCAGACCGGTGAGGAAAAGGGCGCCGGAGTTCTCGACTATCCGCACGCGGTGATCGTCCGCGAGCTCGCAGGCACTTCTCTGCCGGCAGAGTACGCCCTGCAAGATCCGCAGGACTACCTCGACTGTCTGCGGCACTGCATCCCGAGCGCTGTGGCGCAAGCTGGCATCGATCCCAGCGAGGTCAAGGGCATCGGCCTCGACCACACGTCGGCGACCGTGCTGGTCACCGACGAGAAAGGCACTCCGCTGTGCCAACTGGACGAGTTCAAGGACAATCCGCACGCCTGGATCAAGTTGTGGAAGCATCACGGCGGCCAGGCGCAGGCCGACCGAATCGTCCAACTCGCACAAGAACGCAACGAGTCCTGGCTGGGACGCTACGGCGGGGTGTTGTCCAGCGAACTGCTGCTGCCCAAGGCGCTGGAGACTCTCGAAGAAGCCCCCGAGGTCTACGCGGCTGCTGCACACATCGTGAACGCGCTCGACTGGATCCCCTGGATGCTGACCGGCAATCTCGTCTATGCCGAGGGTGACTCCGGCTACAAGCGCATGTACCAAGACGGCTCCTACCCGTCCAAGGAGTTCCTGTCGGCGCTGAACCCTGGTTTCGCCAACGTCTTCGAAGAGAAGATGTCCGCCCCGATCAAGCCGCTGGGTGAACCAGTCGGCACCCTGACCCAGCAGTGGGCCGACGAACTCGGGCTGAGCACCGACGTGGTGGTCGCCGTCGGCAACATCGACGCCCACGTGACCGCTCCGGCGGTCGAGGCTGTGGAACCGGGTCAGCTGACCGGTATCTTGGGCACCTCGGTCTGCTGGGTGGTTTCGGGCAACGAGTACAAGGACGTGCCTGGCGTTTTCGGCACCGTTCTCGGTGGCATAGGCCCCGGCAAGTGGGGCTTCGAGGCAGGCCAGACGGCCGTCGGTGACATCTTCGCCTGGTTCGTCAGCAATTGCGTGCCGGGCAGCTACGAAGCTGAGGCCGCTGAGCAAGGTATCAGCGTTCACGAGTTGCTCACCAACAAGGCTGCCCAGCAGCGGGTGGGTGAGCACGGCCTGCTCGCTCTGGACTGGCACAACGGCAACCGGTCGATCCTGGCGGACGCCAACCTGTCGGGCATGATCTTGGGTCAGACCCTGCTCACCAAGCCCGAGGACCAATACCGTGCCTTGCTGGAGGCCACGGTCTTCGGCGCCCGCGTGATCATCGAGAACTTCGAGCAGCACGGCGTCGAGATCACTGAGATCGTGGCGGCCGGCGGGCTGCTGAAGAACGCGTTCCTGATGCAGCTTTTCGCCGACATCTGTCGGCGACCGCTGTCGACGGCCACTTCCAGTCAGGCGCCCGCTCTCGGTGCGGCGATCTACGCCGCCGTGGCTGCCGGACTCTACCCCGACGTTTTCGCAGCCTCGGCCGCCATGGGCGGGAAGGTGGAGAACCAGTACGCGCCGAACGAGGAACGCGCGCTGGAATACGACCCGATCTACGCCGAGTACCTCAAACTGCACGACTACTTCGGTCGCGGTGGCAATGATGTGATGTACAAGCTGCGCCAGATCCAGAAGGGCGCGTGAGACGCGAGATGCTGAAGCTGACAGAATTCACAGCCGATCAGCAGGCCTCGGTGCAGGCGACCCGTGAGCGGGTCGCGGCGCTGCACGCAGAGTTGCCACGTTGGGAACTGGTGGTCTGGACCGCAGGAAATGTCTCGGAACGGGTGCCGGGCATGGAGCTGTTCGTCATCAAGCCCTCCGGGGTGTCCTACGACGAACTCGATGCCGACACCATGGTGGTCTGCACGTTGGACGGACTGAAGATCGACGACGGAACTCCGGACCGGCTTTCCCCGTCGTCTGACACCGCCGCCCACGCCTATGTCTATCGCCACATGCCTCAGGTCGGTGGGGTGGTGCACACGCATTCCACCTACGCAACAGCCTGGGCGGCGCGTGGCGAACCCATCCCTTGCGTGCTGACCATGATGGGTGACGAGTTCGGTGGTGACATTCCGGTGGGGCCGTTCGCGATCATCGGCGATGACTCCATCGGACGCGGCATCGTCGAGACGCTCAGCGGCTCCAGGTCTCGGGCGGTGCTGATGCAGAACCATGGTCCGTTCACCATCGGCAAGAACGCGAAGGACGCGGTCAAGGCAGCGGTCATGGTGGAAGAGGTGGCCCGGACGGTGCATATCGCCAAGCAGTTGGGTGATGTCATCCCGATCGCCCAGGAGAACATCGATTCGTTGTTCGAGCGTTACCAGAACGTCTACGGGCAGCATTGACGTCCAGCCCGCGGCGGTCACCTGACTCAGCTTGGTGTCGATGTGCGAAGCTGGAGCGGTGAGTGTGCAGTGGGCAACAATGGACGGCAACGAGGCGGCAGCGCGGGTGGCGCACAAGCTGAGCGAGGTCATCGCGATCTATCCGATCACCCCGTCGTCAGCGATGGCCGAGTCCGCGGACGCCTGGAGCGCCGCCGGTAGACGTAACCTTTGGGGCGAGGTGCCCGAGGTGATCGAGATGCAGTCCGAGGCCGGAGCCGCGGGCACCCTGCATGGCGCGATCACCAAGGGCACGCTCGGCACGACGTTCACCGCGTCCCAGGGCCTGCTGCTGATGATCCCGAACATGTACAAGATCGCCGGCGAGCTGACCCCGGCGGTCATCCATGTTGCGGCGCGCACCATCGCAACCCACGCGCTGAGCATCTTCGGTGACCACTCCGACGTGATGGGTGCCCGGCAGACGGGCTGGGCGATGCTGTGCGCGTCCAGCGTGCAGGAGGCCCATGACTTCTCGCTGGCCGCCCACAGCGCCACCCTGCGCAGCCGGGTGCCGTTCCTGCACTTCTTCGATGGCTTCCGCACCAGCCACGAGGAGAACAAGATCCAACTCCTCGACGACGCCGACCTGCGCGCTTTGATCCGCGAGTCCGATGTCCTTGCCCACCGGGCCCGCGGGTTGACGCCGGACGCCCCGCAGATCCGCGGCACCGCGCAGAACCCGGACGTCTTCTTCCAGGCCCGGGAGGCTGCGAACCTCTTCCACGATGCGGTGCCGCAGGTGGTGGCCGAGGTCTTCGACGAACTTGCCACTCGCACCGGCCGCCGGTACTCGCTGGCCGAATACCACGGGGCACCTGACGCCGAGCGGGTTGTGGTGGTGCTTGGGTCGGCTTGGGGCACCACTTGTGAGGCCATCGACGAACTGCTGGCGCGAGGCGAGAAGGTGGGCGCGGTGACGCTGCGGCTCTACCGGCCGTTCCCGGCGTCCGAGCTGGTCGCTGCACTGCCGCAGACGACTCGCTCGATCGCGGTTCTTGACCGGACGAAGGAGCCCGGCGCAGCCGGTGAGCCGCTGTTCGCCGACGTGATGATCGCCGTCGCGGAGAACGCCGGGCACTTCGCCACCGGGATGCCCAAGGTGATCGGTGGTCGCTACGGGCTGTCATCCAAGGAGTTCACCCCCGCGATGGCGGCGGCGGTCTTCGCCGAACTGACCAGGCAGGCGCCGAAGCCTCGGTTCACCGTTGGTATCAACGACGACGTCACGCACCTGTCGCTGCCGATCCCGGACGACTTCGAGGTGGCCTCCGACGCCCTCACCGCGGTCTTCTACGGGCTGGGCAGCGACGGCACCGTGGGCGCCGCCAAGAACACCGTGAAGATCATCGGTTCGGACGAGGGTCGCCACGCGCAGGGCTACTTCGTCTATGACTCGCGCAAGTCGGGCGCCACCACCGTCAGCCACCTGCGCTTCGGTGACCACCCGATCAAGTCTGCCTACCTGATCGATGCCGCCGACTTCGTGGCTGTCCACCAGTTCGAACTGCTGTCACAGATGCGCACCCTCGACATCGCCAAGCCAGGCGCGGTGGTGCTGCTCAACTCTCCGCACGGGCCCGGCACCTGGGACGAACTGCCGGTCGAGGTGCAGCAGCTGATCATCGACCGCGACCTCAAAGTCTGGGTGATCGACGCCGCCGAGGTGGCCCGGCAGGCCGGTCTCGGCAAGCGGATCAACACGGTCATGCAGCCCTGCTTCTTCTACCTGTCCGGAGTCGTGCCGCGCGAGCAAGCGCTGGCCCGGATCAAGGCATCGGTCGAAGCCAGCTATGGACGCCGCGGTCGCACCGTCGTGGAGCGCAACTTCGCCGCCATCGACGCCTCCGTCTCAGCCTTGACCGAACTGCAGATCCCGGCCGTCGCCGACAGCGTCATCCACCGGATGCCGCCCATGCCGCACTCCGCACCCGACTTCGTGAAGCAGGTCACCGCGGTGATGCTGCGGGGCGAGGGCGACCTGCTGCCGGTTTCGGCGATGCCGGTGGACGGCACCTGGCCGAGCGGCACCGCCAAGTTCGAGAAGCGTGGCATCGCCGAGGAGATCCCCATCTGGGATCCGAGCCTGTGCATCGACTGTGGCAAGTGCGCGATCGTCTGCCCGCACTCGGCGATCCGGATCAAGGTCACACCGACAGCCAACCTGGCCGACGCCCCCGACGGCTTCTTGTCCAAGGTGTACAAGGACCGCAAGCTGGTCGACCACCAACTGATCGTCCAAGTGGCGCCCGACGACTGCACCGGCTGCGGCATCTGCGTTGACATCTGCCCAGCCAGGTCAAAGACCGAGGTCAAGCACAAGTCGATCAACATGTCGCCGCGCCGCGAGCACTTGGAGCAGGAGCGAACCAACTTCGACTACTTCCTCGGCATCCCCGAGATGGACCGCGCCAAAGTGCGCAACGACCAGGTCAAGGGCGCTGCGCAACTGCAGCCGCTGTTTGAGTTCTCGCTGGCCTGCTCCGGGTGTGGTGAGACGCCATACGTCCGGACGCTGACCCAACTGTTCGGTGACAGGCTGATCATGGCCAACGCGACCGGGTGCTCGTCCATCTACGGGGGCAACCTGCCGACCAGCCCATACACCACGAATGCCGATGGCAGAGGTCCGGCCTGGAGCAACTCGTTGTTCGAAGACAACGCCGAGTTCGGGCTGGGGGTTCGGCTGGCCTGGGAGATGCAGAACGGCCAGGCCCGCCGGCTGCTCGGCGAGCTGGGCGACCAACTGGACGCCGACCTGGTCGCCGGGCTCTTGCAGGCCGACCAGTCCGACGAGGCCGGCATCGCCGCCCAGCGCGAGCGGGTGGCGTGCCTCAAGCAGTCGCTGGGCGGCTTGGTGGACTCCCGCGCCACCACGCTGGTCACTTTGGCCGATGAACTGGTCGACAAGACCGTGTGGATTGTCGGCGGGGACGGCTGGGCCTACGACATCGGCTACGGCGGGCTTGACCACGTGCTCGGTTCGGGACGCAACGTCAACGTCTTGGTGCTCGACACCGAGGTCTACTCGAACACCGGCGGGCAGTCCTCGTCGGCAACCCCGCGCGGCGCGACCGCCAAGTTCGCCTCGGCGGGCAAGTCGTCGCCGAAGAAGGATCTCGGCATGATCGCCCAAGCCTATGGCAACGTCTATGTCGCCCAGATCGCGATGGGGGCCAACCAACAGCAAACGGTTCGGGCGTTGCTGGAGGCCCAAGCGTGGGATGGCCCCAGCTTGGTCATCGCCTACTCCACCTGCATCGCGCATGGCATCGACATGGGTACCTCGATGTCACATCAGACCGACGCAGTGGCGACCGGTTACTGGCCGCTCTACCGGTTCCGGCCCAGCCAAGAGGAGGGGGCCATCCCGCTGCACTTGGATTCCAAGGCCCCGGTCGGGTCGGTGGCCGACTTCATGAGCAGTGAGGCCCGGTACTCGATGCTCAGACGCTCGAACCCCGAACGGGCAGCGGAACTGTTCGCGCTGGCGCAGGCGGACGCCGACGAACGTTGGCACTATTACAGCCAGTTGGCCGGCATCGAACGTGTCCTGCCGGGCGACCACGCGGGTCTGCCCGAACCCGAATTCGGCCCGAAGGAGCACTGAGATGGTCGACGTGACCACGACCTACCTGGGTATGCAGTTGCGGACGCCGATCATCGCGTCCTGCAGCCCGTTGACCGGGCGCATCGATTCGCTTCAGGGTCTGCAGGACGCCGGCGCCGGCGCGGTGGTGCTACCCAGCCTCTTCCAGGAAGAGGTGGAGGCCGAGGAACTGGCCGCGGTCGCCCTGCAGGACACCGGCGACGACTTCGCAGAGTTCGCTTCGGCGCCGCTGCCGGACATCGACTGGGAGCGCTTGGGCCCTGATCGGCACTTGCGGCTGCTGAGTCAGGCCAAGGACGCCCTACAGATTCCGGTCTTGGCCAGCGTCAATGGGACGCGTCCGGGCGACTGGGCGAAGTACGCCAGGCTGCTCGCCGATGCCGGAGCCGATGCGGTCGAGTTGAACCTGTACTCGGTGAACACCAGCCCGGACGAATCGTCGTCGGCGGTGGAGGATCGCTACCTGCGCATCATCTCGATGGTGCGCGCCCAGATCGAGGTGCCGCTGGCCGTCAAGCTTTCGCAGCACATCACCGGCCTGAGCAGCTTCGCCCGACGCGCCGAGGACGCGGGGGCCAACGGGCTGGTGCTGTTCAACCGCTTCTACGGCGCGGAGGTCGACTTGGACGCCTTGGCCATGACCAGTCGGTTGGCGCTGTCCAATCCGGAGGAGCTGCGCTTCCCGCTGCGATGGATCGGCATCCTGCGTGCCCAGCGGCCCGGGCTGTCCTTGGCGGCGACCACCGGCGTCCACTCCGGTCTGGACGCTGTCAAGGCGCTGCTGGTCGGTGCCGACGTCGCCTGCACCACCTCGGCCGTGCTCCAGCACGGAACCGGCTGGGTCGGCCGGATGCTCGCCGAACTGGGGACTTGGCTGACCGACCACGACTACGATTCGGTTCGCCAACTGCAGGGGTCGATGAGCGCCGACAACGTGTCCGACCCGGCTGCCTTCGAACGCGCGCAGTACATGAAGGTCATCACTTCGCAGATCTGATCCCGCGGGCGGGGGATCGGCGGCTCGGTTCCCTGCCCAGATCTTCGTCACACCGCAGAGGCCGACTGAGCTTCAGTGCAGTTGCCTGGATTCCATTTCCCAGCGCTCCAGCAGATGGCAATTGTCCGCCTGGTACCAGACCAACTCGAGCGCTCGCGCCCGGCAGACGACCGGGATCACATCGTCCAGCAGCGCCCGGGTGGAGGTCAGCGTCACCGCAGGACCGATCATGTCGACCGTCAGGTGCGGAGCCGGATCAGGAGCGCCATTCGGCACCGCGGTGGGATGGGCCGCCCAGGCGCGCCGGGTTAGTTCACGGAACGGCGCATCCGGAAACGGCGGCAGGTGGATGCATCCGTTCGCGAAGACAGCAAGGTCGCGCAACGCGAAATCGAAGGGAGCCGTGGAGGCTGCGATCCGCGCCATCGCTGCGAGGTCGAACTCGCCGCGCTGCAACGGCGCCAAGACCGTGATGTGCGCGTGCCGGAACCGGGGGTCAGAGCTGAGATAGCGGGCGTCGTAGTGGCGGGTGCGCGCCACGATCCAGTCCTCAAGCTCGGGGACGCCCACCTGGAGGACGGCGTGCCCATCGGACATCTTCATCCGGTCATCTTGTCCGAAGTGGACGCCACCACCGGCGAAATCGTGACTCGCTGACAGGTGGCGACTTCGGGCGTCCTCAGTCGTCGACGATCTGGCAGATGACATCACCCGAACCGAGCGCCGTCCCGGCCTCGACCAACCCCCGAACGACGCCGCCCCGATGGGCGCTGATCGGCTGCTCCATCTTCATGGCCTCCAGAACGGCGACCAAGTCTCCCTCGGCGACCGTGTCGCCGTCCGAGACCGCGGTCTTCACGATGGTGCCCTGCATGGGTGAGGTCAGGTCGTTACCGGAGGCCTCGGAGACCTTGGCGCCCCGCGCCCGGCGAACGGGCTTCTTCGGTTTGACCGGGGCGCCGCCGCCGCCCAAGTTTGCCGGCACCTTGACCTCAAGACGCCGCCCATTTACCTCCACCACCACCGTGCGGCTCGGCACCGGCTCATCCGGTTCACCGAGTTCGCCCGAGTACGGTTCGATCTGACCGTCAAACTCGGTCTCGATCCAGTTCGTGTGCACCCGGAAGTTGCCGTCCTCGGCGATGAACGCCGGCTCTCGCAGGAGCAGCTTGTGGAACGGCACCACAGTCGGCATGCCGTCGACGATGAACTCGTCCAGCGCACGGCGGGCGCGGGCCAGGCATTCGTGGCGGTTCGGCCCGGTGATGATCAACTTGCCGAGCAGCGAGTCGAAGGCGCCGGGC
>RRZU010951911.1_pt1 | contig 31123 bp, 31 predicted proteins | sample 2165561 | NCBI WGS metagenome assembly RRZU01 (sample SAMN10456909, study PRJNA506462) | wastewater metagenome | isolation source: wastewater sludge | place: USA: Moscow, Idaho | reverse complement strand
ATATGGAAAAATTTCACAGGATTATTAAAATTTTATGACAACACTTGGACACCTTGTGTTATAATTTTCATCTAGATTATATTCTTAACTGAAGTGTCCAAGTGTTTCCGATTTGGGTGTCCAAGTTCTCCGATATGCACATTCAAGTATTGGAGTGTATTGCCACATATCTCCTGTAACATTATATTCCCCAATAAGATTTATACTAAATGAATATCTCTCTTTTGGTTCAAGAGTTCCTATAAGTTGTGATAATACTGCCTCTCCACCAAGTCTTGAACCTAGATTTTTACTTCCCACAAATCCTGGGCTATGAATAATAACAATAGGGATATTGTGTTTCTTTTGCATTCTTCTTGCAATGTCATCCATATCATCCCCAATCATAGCAGTAACGCAGGTTTCATAGACAAAGATAGCTTTTGGATTTTTTGTTTGTATGATATATTCGATAGATTCTTCTAGTTTTTTATTTCCACCAAAAATAACATCATTGGTTGTAATATCGGTACAATATCCCATATAGGTATTGTTCTCACCCTTCCAGCTACTAGGAGTCGCTCTGGTTTCCCAAGAAGCCCCCAAACAAGTTGCAGGTGAATGGACAAGATGAACCACATCTGCAAAAGGAAAAAGGGCAATCTGAGCCCCTTCAAAAGCACATCCACCACTACTAGCTCCCGGTTTTGGTTTGTCACAACTTGATTTTTTCTTTTCGTTTGATGCACAAGCTGATTCATTAAGAAGATCTTTAATCTGTTTTTTGTTTACCATTGCCATTTTTGTCATCCAATATTAATATAGTTACAAAGATGCAAATAGTGTTCCTAAATTTAATTTTTGGTATAGCGGAATAGTTATTGAATATTAAAAGGAAAATAAAAGGAAAATTCTTTTTCCCTTTAGGATTTGCTACTTTAAGATTGATTTACTCAATCTGTAAAAAGTAGACATTAAACACTAGGTCCCTTTTAAAATGGGACATTTTAAAAGGATTTACAATGTTAGCAATACCTATCTCAACACAAACTTCGACAACAATTTCAGACCTTTATGGGAATGTTCCATTTTTTGCAATTTTAGACCCACTAGAAGGGTGTTTTAGTGTTGTAGCCAATGAGGAACAAGGGAATGGATTAAAAATAGCAGGTTTTTTATCGAAACATAAAGTAACTTCAACGATTTTTTATCATATGGGAGAAGGTGTCTATACAAGTTGTTTAGAAAACAATATAGCTGTTTATAAAGCTGATAGTAGCATAAATACAATTGATGAGATATTTTTTAAATTTAGAGATGGTAGTTTTATAAAATTAGATGAGACAAATTATAAAACTTTACTTGATAGTGGAACATCGTCTTGTAAATGTGGATGCGAGAAATAATATGAGTGCAAATAATGGAACTAATTTTACAGCTTTAAAAGCATACAGAGCTAAGGACTATAGTACTGCTCTTGCAATTTGGGAGCAGTTGGCGTTGCAAAATGATGACCAAGCGATGACAAATTTGGGGCTTATGTATCTTAAAGGTGAGGGGGTCACAAAAGATTTCCAAAAAGCACAAGAGTACTTCTTACAAGGGGCAAAACTCGATAATGATTCGGCAAACTATAATCTCGCTTTGATGTACCAAAGTGCTATCGGAGTCCCAGAGGATATCGAAAAAGCACTTTATTATTTTAGAAAAGCAACAGCAAAAAATCACCAAAATGCAAACTTTAGACTAGCACTACTACTTCTAAAAGATAGAACAAATCTAGAAACTGTAAAAGAGGGGTTTGATTGTATGCTCAATGCTGCACTTGATGGACATCCAGTAGCTCTTACTCAAATGGGTGGAGTTGATAAACCTGTCAATGATACTTGTGAACTCAATTTAAAATTTAGAACAAAATCGTATGAGGAGCAAATGGCTCTCGTGGATGATGCCTTAGATAGATATATCAAGCCAATTCTTATCAAAGATGGTGGAAATATCACTGTTCTAGAGTACAAAAATGAGCCAAATATCGAATTAAGACTTGCCTATCTTGGAAATTGTGCTGGATGTAGTTTGGGTGCTACAAGCACTTATGAACTTATCAAAAGTACACTAAGCCAAGTGATTGATGAGAATATACGGATATATATTATCTAAAGGATAAACTATGAAAATAGCATTTGCTTCAAAAGATGGAATCACTGTCAATGAACACTTTGGGTGGTGTGAAAAGTTTTACATCTATGAAGTAAATCAAGATGATTATAGTTTGATACATGAAGTGGATAGTTCAATAAAATTTGAAGAAGAGGTTGATAAGCTAGAATACAAGATAAATTGTCTTGAAGATAGTGATATCGTTTATGTCGCTCAAATTGGTCCAAAAGCAGCAAATATGGTAAAAAGTGCTGGGATATATCCTATGAAATCATCAACTGAAAATGAAAAGATAGAGGATGTTTTGTTCTCTTTAAAAAAACTTATAAAAAACAACCCACCCCTTTGGCTCCAAAGGATTCTCCTAAAGTGAGGGTTTCTCTTTGAGTTCTTCCTCTTTTTTCTCTTTATTTTTGAGTACATGGATATAAACGATAAGTATAAAAAAGAGTGCTGAGGTAACACCAAGGACAAGTAAAAGCAAAGTTTCAGATGGGTCAGTTTCCAATAAAATCATCTTTCTTACCAAAACAACGAAAGTGATTTCCAAAAATGTGATAGCATAATCAAAGCCATTTTTGATAAAAAGTGTTTTTACAATCGCAAGTACAATAAGGGTAAAAAGTCCATCTGTCAAGATATTTTTAATAGATACAAAATCCAATGCACCTTGCATAGCAGTAAAAGAGACAACTTTGTAAAATAAACTCATAAGACAAACAGCAAGATAAGAAATCATAATCATAATAAAAATGTATCGAAGAATATTAACAAATCTTAGGAGTACAATATCAAACTTTTGGTCTAAAAACTTGTCAAAGTTTAAAACTTTTGCTAAAAAACTATCGAAAAAACTTCTTTTCTCTTTTGTTGTTGTAGGCTCATTATCTGTTGACATACCGTTGCCTTATTTTTTTTGCGAAGTATAGTCCAAAGTATTTTATCTGTCAATAAAAAAAAGGAAAAATTCCCTTTTTTTTTAATAATTTTTTATGGTAGATTTTTAAAGGTTTTAGATTCCTATTTTGTAAAGATAGTTAATAAAGCTCCATTGTCTTTATTTTCTATTTTCATATCCAAACCATATTTGAGCAGTATATTGTATGACATCTGTAAACCAAGTCCACTGATTTTATTATTTTTTATAGTTTGTAAAGTTTTTTCATCAAAGCCACCACAATTATCTTGATAAGTAATTTGCTTATCATCAATTACAATCGTCACTTTTGGTTCAACAATGTTTTTTTTCTTAATTTCATTAAGAGTGTTATTAAAAAGATTGAGCCAAATGTGTATCCATTCATTTTTATTTGCTTTAATGATAAGTTCTTTATTATTTTTGATGACTATATCAAGTCTATTTGCTTTGACTGGTAAATCTATAAAAAGTAATCCATCAGCGATAGAATCTGCAACATTAAAATTATCGTAAGTTGTAGTATTTTTGTAAAAATTCAAAAATACATCCATTGTTTTAGTCATAAATTGAATACTTGTTTCTATATTTTTAGCAAATTTTTGAAGTTCTTCTGTACTTATTTGCTTTCTTGTATCACACAACAGCATCAGATGAAGATTCACACCACCTACATGTGCAAGTCCATTTTTCCACTGATGAGAGATGTGTGCTATGAGTTCTCCTAATTCAGCTTTCCTTTTTTGTTCTAATAAAAGTTCTCTTTGTTTGAGATTCTTTTCAAGCTCTAAGGTAACTTTTTTTCGTAAAGTATAGTTCCAAAGTAAAACAATCAAAGAGATAATAACTAAAAGTATAAATCCCCATAAAGCAATCGTAAGATAAGTTACTTTTTCTACTACGATTTTTACATGATTATTGACAATCGTATCAACCTCATTTTGTGTGAGTTGTAAAATAGCTTTGTTCAGAATATCTCTTAAAATAGGTTTACTTTTTACAACCCCAATACAAAGATGATTTTCATATCCTTTAGGTTCACCTATGATTTTAAGATTGAAAATTCCCTCTTTTTTGATTGTGTAAGCTGTGACGATTAGAGATCGTAGTGTTATATCAGCTTGTTTATTCTCTACAAGGGAAAATGCTTCTGCTTCACTTTGTGTAGGAATGATAGTAAGATTTGGAAAATCTTTTGCAAACCTTTCTGCCATAGCAGTTCCTTTAGGAAGAGCGATAGAGAGATTTTTTTGGGAGATGTCATCTATATATTCTTCATCACTTCTACCAACTAAAACATTGGGGTCTTTAAAAATAGGATCGGTAAAAGTAAGCCATTCTCTTCTTTTTGGAGTGTCGTTTAGAAAACTTAAAATATCACACTTTTTACTTTTGGAAAATTCTAAAGTTTCATCCCAGTCTTTTGTTTGGATTAGTTCAATTTTAACCCCAATTTTTTTTGCGATAAGTTGAATTAAATCAGCAGCTATCCCTTCATGTTCACCGTTTTGATTGATAATCTCAAAAGGTTCCCAATCTGGATCAACACACATTGTAATTGGTCCATTATTTGCAAGATATTCTTTCTCGCTTTCTGTAAGGGTAATTATATTTGTTCCATAAAGGGAACAAAGGGAGAAGATAAATAAGGAAAATATAGTTTTTTTCATGATTCGGATTTTATCTAAAATATTGTAAAAATTGTAAAAAAAGTCAAAAATTATATGAGTCTATTAATTATCATTAGCTAAGTTTTAAAATAGAGATAAATGAAACACAAAATCTTCTCAGGAACAAATAATGCATAGTTATATTTTATAACGGAGTTAACTATGAATACAGTACAAATCAAAAGAAATATCTACTATATAGGTGTTAGTGATAAAGATATTAGAACTTTTGATATTATTATGAAAACAGCAAATGGGACAACTTATAACTCTTATCTGGTCAAAACTTCTCAAGGTGTCGTGATACTTGACACGGTAAAAGAGGAATTTGAAGAGGAGTTTTTCAAAAATATTGAGTCAATTTGCAAATATGAAGATATAAAGTACATCATTATGCATCATCTTGAACCTGATCATTCTGGAGCTTTAGCAAATCTTCACAAAAAAGCTCCAAATGCAAAAATTCTTATCTCCCCTATGGCAACCCCGATGCTCAAATCTATCACAAAATCAGCAAAGATGGATTTTGAAACAGTTTGGACAAATAAAGAACTACGGCTTGGGGAGAAAACTTTTAAATTTTTAAGTACACCAAATCTCCATTGGCCTGAAACTATGAGTAGTTATTTGGTGGAAGATATGATACTTTTTAGTGGGGATGTTTTTGGAAGTCACTATTATGATAGTAGGCTGTTTGATGATTTGGTGGGGGATTTTAGTTATGCTTTTAAATACTACTACGACCATATTATGCGACCATTTAAGGGTGATGTTTTAAATGCTATAAAACTCTACGAACAATTTAAAATCGATAAAATCTGTACACTTCATGGACCAATTTTACGAAATAAACCAAAAAAATATATCGACCTTTATAAAGAGTGGAGTAGTAGAAATGATAGGCTTCATGGGAAAAAAATAGTTTCAATTTTTTATGTCACAAGTTATAAAAATACAAAAGAGATGGCTGAAAATATCTACAATGGGATAGAATCAAATGAAAATATCATCGCAAATATTTACGATTTGACAGCTTTAGATGAGCAAAATATGCTCACTATTTTAGAAGAGAGTACAGGGATAATTTTAGGAACACCCACTATAAATGGGGATGCTCCAAAGCCCATTTGGGATCTGCTCTCTTGTATGATGCTTTTAGAGAAAAAAAGGAAATTTGGTGGATGTTTTGGCTCGTATGGATGGAGTGGAGAAGCTCAAGATATGATACAACATCGTCTCAAATCTTTAAAATTTCGAGTACCACTTGAACCTTTGAAAATTAAACTTATCCCTACAAAAGAGGAGTTGTTTGATTGTTATAGTTTTGGTGTGGAGTTTGGAGAAATAGTCAATGGAAAAATGGTTGAAATCACTTTATAAATAGAGGATACTATGGGATTTAAAAAGAAAAAACCTTTACACATATTGGAAAAAAAAGTTACAGAGTTTTTGTCACACTATGCGGTTGATGCTTATGCAAGGGAGCAGATGGCTCCACATATTGCAAAAATCTCTTTGATGCAAAATCATTTGTATGAAGATTTGGGGTTTAGAAATAGGGTAGAGATGGGACGGTTTATGAATGAGCATTTTCCTAGACTTTCGGAAATAAAACCAAAAGAAAAATTATGGAAAAAATTTATCTATGATAGTATCGGAGAAGTTGCTCCTGCTTGTGAAAATTGTAAAGACCAAATAAATTGCTTTAGTTGTAAAGTTGCCTAGTTTTTGAGGCAACTTAGTTTTTATCTTCTTCTGATAGAATATTTTTCAAAAAATAGCATGAGGATTGTAGATGAAAATAGGAATTATAACGGTAAGTGACAGAGCAAGTGCTGGAATCTATGAAGATATTAGTGGAAAAGCGATAATTGATACTTTAAACGAATATCTCACTTCACCTTGGGAAGAAGTGTATGAGGTGATACCTGATGAAAAAGAGATAATCGAAGCTACGATGATAAAGATGGCGGATGAGCAAAACTGTGCTTTGATAGTGACAACGGGAGGAACAGGACCAGCTAAAAGAGATGTGACACCAGAAGCCACTGAAGCAGTATGTGATAGGATGATGCCAGGATTTGGAGAACTTATGAGAGCAGTAAGCTTAAAATATGTCCCAACAGCGATACTCTCAAGACAAACAGCGGGGCTACGAAATGATACCCTTATTATCAATCTTCCAGGGAAACCAAAATCTATACGAGAGTGTTTAGATGCTGTTTTTCCTGCTGTGCCATACTGTTTAGACTTGATGGAGCGAGAATATATGGAGTGCAATGAGAGTGTGATAAAACCATTTCGTCCAAAAAAGTAGTAAATCAGCATTTACTACTTTTGGATTTATTTGAGTCTTAGAATTTTAGAGGAATTGGATAATGCTCGATAACATAATCAATATCTTTATCCCCTCTACCACTTAAATTTACCAAGATTGACTCTTTTGGATGTTGGGCAGCGTATTTCATTGCAAATGCAACTGCATGAGCAGATTCAAGTGCTGGAATAATCCCTTCGTACTGAGATAATTTATAAAATGCATCAATAGCTTCTTCATCTGTACAAAGCCCAACATTTGTTCGTCCAATGCTATGTAAATAAGCATGTTCAGGACCAATTGATGGGTAATCTATCCCACTTCCAACTGAGTGAACTGGTGCTGGATTTCCATTTTCATCTTTTAACATTATTGAATTAAATCCATGCATAATCCCTTCACTTCCATAGGTTAAGCTAGCACTATGTTCCCCTATGTTTATCCCTTTACCAGCTGGTTCAACTCCATAAAGTTTTACTGCATCATCGATAAAGCCACTAAAGATTCCCATTGCATTGCTTCCACCACCAACACAAGCAGTTACCATATCTGGCAACTTTCCAGTCATCTCAAGGAATTGCTCTTTTGCTTCAAGACCAACAACACTTTGAAAATCTCGCACCATTTTTGGAAATGGATGGGGACCTACAACAGAGCCAATAGCAAAAAGTTGATTTTCTGTATCTTTTAAATATGCTTCAAAAGCACTATCAACGGCTTCTTTTAGAGTTTTTAACCCATGAGTTGCTGGAACAACTTTAGCTCCTAGTATTTTCATTCTCACTACATTTGGGTGTTCTTTTTTGATATCAACTTCACCCATATGGATTTCACACTCTAGCCCAAAATATGCTGCGGCTGTAGCAAGTGCAACACCGTGTTGTCCAGCACCTGTTTCAGCTATTAGTTTTTTCTTTCCTAAATACTTTGCTAAAAGTCCTTCTGCCATGCAGTGATTGAGTTTATGGGCACCCGTATGATTTAAATCTTCTCTTTTGAGATATATTTGTCCACCACCCACAAAATCAGATAGATTTTTACAATAAGTTATTGGTGTTGGTCTTCCTTGGTAGTGTTTTCTAATTTTTTTAAGTTCATTTAAAAATTCAAAAGATTTTGAAAGTTTATCGTATGCTTCTCTGATTTCTCTAAATGGTTCTTCTAATTGTGGCGGGATAAAAGCACCTCCAAATTGTCCAAAAAATCCATCTTCATTTGGCATTGTTTCTAAATATGGTTTAGTATTTTGCATTTTCTTTCCTTTGTTAAATTATTTAATATTTGCATCTTCAATTATAAAAAGATTACAGCCCAGGAGCTTTCCACATAGACTCTGTAAGTCCCATATCTACGAGTTTGAGTTGCTCTTCGTACAACTTTATCCATTTTGCTTCTATCTCTTTATAAATTGTATAATTTTGCATATTTGGATAGTACTCTTTTTCAAAACTCACTAATGTTTGTGAAGCGATTTGAAGTGAAGGAAAAATACCAGCTCCAACCCCAGCACACATACAAACACCAAGTGCAGTTGCTTCTGTAATCTTTGGTATTTTGATAGTACATCCTGTAACATCAGCCAAGATTTGACACCAAAGTTCCCCTTTACTCGCTCCCCCTGCAAACACTATGGTATCTATCTCTATACCACTAAACTGTTTGATTTTTTTAAGATTGATATTGGAGACGATACACGCATTTTCCTCTAGACTTCTAAACATCGAAGCTTTATTACAAATCGTTGCATCAAGTGAAAGGTTCAGAAATGAGGGGCTGGCATGGTACCATTTCCCATACTTCATACTATCACTAAAAATAGGGGTGATACCGTATGAACCTACGGGGATTTGTTTTGCTTTCTCTTCTAAAAGAGTATAGGTGTCTGTCCCTCTTTCCTTGCTTTCCAATTTTTCTAAGTCACAAAAAGCATCTCTAAACCATCTCATAATGAGTCCACTAAAAAAAGTAATCCCCTCAGCTTGACTAAAATCTTTTATAACATGGGGGTTGATACGAATATTCATATCAAGTGGTGGTTTTGTGCTTGTTGGGATATTGACTATTTGTTGCCAAAAACTTCCACCAAGGATTGCCACTCCAGCATTTTCAACGATTCCAAGTCCAAGTGAACCAAGCTGAACATCACCACCACCCATAACAACTTTTGTAGTTAAAGAGAGTCCCGTTTGCGCTGAAGCTTCTAAACTCACACTTCCTATAACTGTCCCACTTTCAAAACACGGTGGGAAAATATCATTTTTAAGTCCCACTTGCTCCATCATCTCTTTAGCCCAATCTCTTTTTTCTAGGTCAAATATCCCTGTTGTTCCCCCATTACTTGGATCAATTGCTATGATGCCACTCAGTTTAAAAAGTATCCAATCGCTTATCATAGAGATTTTGGCAACTTGATTGTAAAGTTCAACATTATGATTTTTAAGCCATAAAATTCTAGGAATCGCCCCAAGTGCAAAAGTTTGACCAGATTGTTGATAAAAACTCTCTTCGATGTGGGGATATTTCTCTTTTAAAAATTTGACCTCTTCTGTAGCTCTTGCATCTACATTTGCAACCGCCCAAAGTTCATTTCCATTTTTATCATAAAGGACAATTCCTTCCCGCATACTTGAGCTACTTAGTGCTACGATATCACTTGGATTGACTTTACTTATTGCTAAAACATTTTTGATACAGTGTATGATTAATTCCCAATTTCTTTTACAATCAAAACTCATACTATTTGGAATATTTGCTTCACTATGATGTGTCCACTCCTCTTGAGAAACAGCTAGTTGTTCTCCCTTTGTATCAAATAAAATAGCTCGAAAACTTCCAGTTCCACCATCTAGGGCTAATAAATATTTATTCATTTGTTATCTTTCAAAACTTGGTCTTTTTGCAAAAAGATATCTTTTTTTATAGTAGTTTTCGTCAATGTCATCTATCGTAACTCCCTTTTGGGTGGAAGCATGAATCATTTTATTATCCCCTATGTAAATACCCACATGTGATGGACTCTTTCGATATGTTTTGAAAAAAAGTAAGTCCCCAACAACAAGATTTTTTCTTGAAACTTTCGTTCCAATAGCAGCTTGTTCAATAGAACTTCTAGGGAGATGCAATCCAATTTTTCGAAAAATTGTTTGGGTAAATAAAGAACAATCGTAAGTGTTTCCACCAGCAGATGCTCCAAATTTGTAAGATGAACCAACTAAACTAAAAGCTTTTCGTACCATTTTGGTAATTTTGTCATAGTAGTTGGAACCTTTTGGAAATTGTTCAACTTCATCATCTTTCACATCATCAAAAATATTTGCAAGAGTTGTTGTAGTAACTGTTTCACTATTGATTCTATCAAGTTCTTCTTCACTCAGTGTTTCTTGTTGTGCAACATTATTTGGGATAGAAAAAGGGATAGGTGCGATATTTTTTATCTCTTTTGGTTTTATCTCTACTGGTCTTTCATCTGGTGTAGAGAATGGAAGATTGTTTATAGTAGCTTTTGGTTCTGCTATTTTTAGATCTTTTGGTTTGGTTGGTTTATCTTGTTCTTTAGAATAGTATTTTTGCAATGTTACAGATTGATATTCTGGTAAAGCTTGACTTGGAACATTATCAAAAAGTTTAATAAGTTTTGCAGTTGGTTTTTTATTTGGAGTTTCTTTTTGTTTTTCTGTGGTTTGTTCTGTTTCAAATAAGGAGAGGATTTTTTTCTTTTGTATTGTGGCATTTAAGGGATTGAAAAATGATAAAAAAAGAGTTGTAATCAATATAACCTTGAACAATTTCATAATCTCTAGACCTTCATAATTTTATTAAAACAAACTATATCAAAGATTTATTTTTTTTTAGATAAAATCAAGTTTCATTCAAAAAGGACACGATTTATGTTATATACAGATATAGATTTTAATAATAAAACAATACTTATAACTGGCGGTGCTGGTTTTATAAGGAGTAATCTAGCGTTTTATTTTCAAGAAAATTATCCAAATGCTACTATTGTAGTGTTTGATAAATTTAGAAGTGGAAGAACTTTATCAAATGGAAATCTGGAGAGTTTTGGACATTTTAAAAACTTGCTTGGATTTCATGGTGTGGTGATTAGTGGCGATATTAATGATGCGGTAGCTTTAAAAAACTTAGAAAATTCATATAAGTTTGACTATATTTTTCACCAAGCTGCAATAAGTGATACGACAGTAACTGAACAAGATCTAATGATACAAACAAATGTTAATGCTTACGAAGAACTTTTAAAAATCGCAATCAAACACAAAGCAAATATGATTTATGCAAGTAGTGCAGCAACTTATGGTGATAGTGATAGATTTGAAGTGGGGTTTGAGAGTCCAAATAATGTGTATGGATTTTCAAAACTTATGATGGATAATATCTCAAAAAAATATATTAAAGATGGTTGTGGTATCTCTATAGTGGGGCTTAGATACTTTAATGTATATGGTGGAAGAGAATTTTATAAAAATAAAACAGCTTCAACAGTTATCCAATTTGGACATCAAATCTTAAAAGGGGATGCTCCTAAATTATTTGAGGGAAGTGATACAATTTTGAGGGATTTTATCTATATAGAAGATGTTATCCAAGCCAATATAAAAGCTTGTAATCCTAAAAAAAGTGGGATTTACAATGTAGGAACGGGAAAAGCTAGAAGTTTTCAAGATATTAGTGATATTGTTCAAAAAGAATTAGGAACAACTTATACGACGCAGTATATCCCAAATCCATTTGTTGGACAATACCAATTTTTCACAGAGGCTAATATAGAAAATACAAAAGAATTTTTAGGGTATGAGCCAAGATTTTCACTTGAAGATGGAATCAAAGCTTATATACCTGAGATTAAGAGGATTTTTGAAAGTGAAGTAAAAAATGGAAAATAATAAAACACCTAAAATACTCGTTATCGGTGATCTTATGATTGATCACTATTTGTGGGGAAGTTGTAATCGAATATCACCTGAAGCCCCTGTGCAAGTTGTTGATATCAAGTCTGAGACTACAGTTCTTGGGGGTGCTGGAAATGTAGTTAATAACCTTCGAGCATTGGGTGCAAATGTAACTGTTATGTCTGTTATTGGGGATGATGAGGTTGCAGATGAATTAGCAGGGATGTTAGATACACTTGAGGTTGAAAGATTTTTAATCCTTGATGAGAACCGAAAAACAACGAAAAAAAGTAGAATTATCGCTTCCCATCAGCAAGTTGTGCGATACGATAAAGAATCAAAAAATGAGATAGATAGTGAATGTGAAAAAACACTTGTATATAAACTATTTGAAACAATCGATAGATTTGATTTAATTATACTTTCTGATTATGGAAAAGGTGTTTTAACTGAAAGTTTGGTACATAAAATCATCTTTGCAGCAAGTGGAGCTGATATAAAAGTTTTAGTTGATCCTAAAGGGGAAGATTATAGTAAATATAGAGGGGCTTATCTCCTTACACCAAATAAAACAGAAGCAAAATTGGCAACAGGTGTTGAGATAACTGATGATGCAAGTTTATTACAAGCTCTTAAAAGATTAAGAGATAGTGCCTCTTTGGAAGTTCCAATGATAACTTTAAGTGAAGATGGAATAGCGATATTAAGTAATGATAATAAAATCATCAAAAAACCAACTGTTGCAAGAGAAGTGTACGATGTAACAGGTGCTGGTGATACAGTTATCGCCTCTTTGGGATATTGCTTAGCAAAAAATATCGATATTGAAAGCTCTATGGAGTTTGCAAATCTTGCTGCTGGAGTTGTTGTTGGAAAACTTGGAAGTGCAACTGCAACACTTGAAGAGATAGAAGAATATAAAAGCACTTTGCATAAAAGTAGTATAGAGTCTCATATCAAAACATTTGATGAGATAAAACAAACAGTAGCAAGATTAAAAGATAAAGGGAAAAAAATAGTATTTACAAATGGATGTTTTGATATACTCCATCGTGGTCATGTAAGTTATCTTGATGTTGCAAAATCTTTTGGGGATGTTCTTATTTTAGGGCTCAATAGTGATGAGAGTGTAAGAAGACTTAAAGGGGCTGATAGACCAATAAATAATCAAGATGACAGAGGATTTATTTTAGCAGCACTCGAGAGTGTTGATTATGTAGTGAATTTTAGTGAAGATACACCTTATGAACTTATAAAAATTGTAGAGCCTGATATTTTAGTAAAAGGTGCTGATTATGAGGGGAAAGAGGTTGTTGGAAGTGATATTGCAAAAGAGGTACGACTTGTCACTTTTATTGATGGTAAAAGTACCACAAGTACAATAGAAAAAATAAAAAAACAAGACAATTTAAAAGGAGAAAATAAAATATGTTAAAAAAAATAATCATGGGAAGTTTAGTAGCAAGTAGTGTAGCGTTTGGAAGTGGAGCAGCAGATATCAATATCAATGATAATACACTTGAAGTTGGAATGGAGTATAACCTTAATGGTAGCTATAGACTCAATGAAAATAGTAATTATTTATTGAGTGCTAGTTATTTAAGAAGTGAAGAAGATTCATCTACAAATACTCAAACTTTGACAACAGTTGGATTAAAAGTGATGAATCCTTATGTGGATGATTATGGTTTTAGTCTTGGGCTTGGGATAAAAGGTGTAATGGCAGATAATAGTCCAAAAACTTTTGTTGCAGCACCACTTGGAATTTTTGCATCATATATGGTAAATGAACAAATTCATCTTGATGGTGAATACAATTATGCACCAAAAGTTTTAGCTTTTAGTGATGGAGAAACTTATAAAGAGTGGAAATTAAAAGCAAACTATAAAGTGATAGACAATGGATTTGTTTATGTTGGAGGAAGAGGGATAACAACTGAATATACAGGTGGAACTGAATATACATACGACCGTACAGCATTTTTTGGATTTAATGTACAGTTTTAATAAAAAAGATTTTAGGAAAATATTATGATAAAAACTATTGCAAATGAGTTTGAAAATCATCTTCAAACGATTAAGATGGTTCAAGAAACAATGGTAAGTGACTTAATGGTCGCATCTACTATGGTTCTTGATACTTTAAAAGATGGAAAAAAAGTGCTTATTTGTGGAAATGGTGGAAGTGCAGCAGATGCACAACATTTTGCAGCAGAACTTACAGGTAGATATAAAACTGAAAGAAGAGGGCTTCCTGCAATCGCACTTACAACTGATACGAGTGCTTTGACTGCTATTGGAAACGATTATGGATATGAGAGAGTTTTTGATAGACAAGTGGAAGCTTTAGCAAATGAAGGTGATTTGGTTATAGGGATTAGCACAAGTGGAAACAGTCAAAATGTCCTCAATGCTTTTAAAGTTGCTTCCTCTTTAGGTTGTACAACTTTAGGGATGAGTGGAAGAAGTGGTGGAGCTATGAATGAGGTTTGTAATTTTAATTTGGTAGTAAGAAGTGATGATACTCCTAGAATTCAAGAGATGCATATCCTCTTTATCCATACAATTTGCCAAATCATAGATGACAACATAAAATGAAAATCTCTCTTGGTTTTTCTTCGTTGAAGTAGAACATTTTAAAACTCATTTACTTGATGTAAACTTCGTTTGAAAATAACCCACTTCGCCTTGAAATACTCAAGAGATATTTTCATTTTATAAATTATAATTGAAAGGAAAAAAATGGAAATTTTAACAGCAGAACAACAACAATTTTTATTAGATAGTATACGAGATATTCCTGATTTTCCAAAAGCTGGGATAGTATTTAAAGATATCACAACACTTTTAAATAATAGTGAAGCATTTAATCTTTTGATGACACATCTTGAAGCTAGATATAAAAAGATGGATTTAGAATATATCGCTGGGATTGATAGTCGAGGGTTTATCTTTGGAGCTGCACTTGCAACACGACTTGGGATTGGATTTGTTCCTATTAGAAAAAGGGGAAAACTTCCATCGACAACAATTTGTGAAAAATATGAGCTTGAATATGGTTTTGATGAGGTAGAGATCCATATTGATGCTTTTAAAAATAAAGTGGGTGCAAGAGTTCTTTTGATTGATGATTTAATTGCAACTGGTGGAACAGCAGTCGCTGCTAGCAAACTTGTAGTTGATACAAGAGCTACTCTTGTAGAAGTTTGTTTTTTGATGAATTTGACATTTTTAAATGGAAAAGAAAAGGTTGAAAAACTAGCACCTGTTTATAGTGTGCTAGATATTTAATAAAAAATAGATGACAAGTCCCTTTAAAATGGGACATTTTAAAGGAAAACGATGAATAACTATATCCCAAAACCATCAAAATTTGATCCAGATACAAATGGACATTTTGGAATTTTTGGTGGACGATATGTTCCTGAAACACTTATGCCGATACTTTTAGAACTTGAAGAGAATTATAAAAAATATAGATTTGATAAAGATTTTTGGGAAGAGGTTAATTATCTCCTCAAAGAGTATGTTGGAAGACCAAATCCACTTTATTATGCCAAAAATATCAGTGATGAGATTGGTGCAAAAGTTTATTTGAAAAGGGAAGACTTAAACCATACAGGAGCTCATAAAGTTAATAATGTTATTGCTCAAGGATTGTTAGCTAAAAGACTTGGAAAAACAAAAGTTATCGCCGAAACTGGAGCTGGGCAACATGGTGTTGCAACTGCAACGATAGCAGCACTTATGGGGTTGGAATGTACTATTTTTATGGGTGCAAAAGATGTAAAAAGACAAGAGCTTAATGTTTTTAGAATGAAACTTCTTGGAGCTAAAGTGATTGCAGTTGAGAGTGGAAGTCAATCACTTAAAGATGCTATGAATGATGCAATACGGTACTGGGTAACAAATGCAAGAGATACTTTTTATATTATAGGTACAGTTGCTGGTCCACATCCTTATCCGATGATGGTGAGAGATTTTCAAGCGATTATTGGATGGGAAGCAAGAGCACAATTTTTAGAACTTGAGGGAAAACTTCCTGATTATGTCCTTGCTTGTATCGGTGGTGGAAGCAATGCTATTGGTATGTTCAGCCACTTTTTAGAAGATGAAGAAGTGACATGTATCGGAATTGAAGCAGGTGGTCATGGGATTGGAACCAATATGCATGGATGTAGTTTAGAAAAAGGAATACCTGGGATTTTACACGGACAATGTAGCTATCTTTTACAAGATGAGAATGGTCAAATACAAGAAGCTCATAGTATCAGTGCTGGGCTTGATTATCCTGGAATCGGACCTGAACATAGTTATCACCACGATTTAGGAACTGTAAAATATGACAATATTACAGATGATGAAGCGATGGATGCTTTTGTTTGGTTAAGTAGAAAAGAGGGGATAATTCCAGCTTTTGAATCAGCTCATGCAGTAGCTTATCTTAAAAAAGCAAAAGAGAAATTTGTTGGGAAAAGTGTCATTATCAGTTTGAGTGGAAGAGGTGATAAAGATATGATTCAAGCTAAAGAAATTTTAAGGTTTGACTAAAAAATGAAAAATTTTCTCAATCAAAACTCTGGTAAATTGATTACTTCTATCGTAGTAATGCTTTTTTCTTATTTAGCTTATATGCTTTATCAAGCACCAGTTGATGGAATAGAAGCGAAATTTATCTATTTACTCAAGCAGTATGGCTATATCATCTTGTTTGCTTGGAGTATTTTAGAGGGTGAACTTGGTCTTATCATGGCTGGGCTTATGATTCAACATGGTCATATGAACCTTTATCTTGCTATTTTTGTAGCTGGTATCGGTGGTTTTGTTGGGGATCAAATCTATTTTTATATTGGAAGATACAATAAAACTTATGTTCATACAACATTTAAATCTCAACGAAGAAAATTTGCATTTGCACATCTTTTACTTAAAAAATACGGTTGGCCAATCATATTTGCACAAAGATATATGTATGGGATGAGGACAATTATTCCTATTTCTATTGGGCTTACAAGATACAATGCAAAAACTTTTGCATTTATCAATCTTATATCAGCTTGGTGTTGGGCGGCTATTACAATTATCCCTGTTTGGTATTTTGGAGAAGAGATTTTAAAAATTCTCCATACAGCAAAAGAATATTGGTACATTGCTCTTCCATTTGCAGCAATATTTGGTTTATTAATAATCCGTTTTTTTAATAATGCTACAAAAATTCCAGATAGAAAAAGAAAACTAAATACTTTAGGAGAAGAAAAATGAAGTTAAATCTTGTAGAAGAAAAAATAAGTTCTGAACTCGAAATCATTCTTGTTAAAAATAAAAATATCACTGAAAACAAAGATATTTTAGAAAAAGTTGATTTTAAAGGGGAAGAGGATAGTTCTGCACTTTTAGCAGAACTTGGAAAATTATATGTAGGCTGTGGTGAACCTACGAGCGATAATATGAGAGTTGCAGTTGCTAGTGCTATGAGAACTTTTGGTAAAACAAATTTTAAAGAGGCTTCTATTGATGCAGATGAATTTTTAAGAGAGATTGTTGAGGGGATTGAGCTTGGAAGTTATCAATTTACAAAATACAAATCAAAAAAAGATGATAAAATTGAGAAAACTATCAATATTATCGTAAAAAAAGTAGATGAAAAAACAATAGAGATTTTTGAAGATGCAGTTAATCTTTCAAATAGTGTCAATATGGTGAGAGATTTTGTAAACACAACTCCTGAAGATTTTTATCCAAAGATAATGGCAAAAAAAGCAAAAAAAATAGCAATTGAAAATGATTTGGAGATTAAAATATTTGGTGAAAAATATTTTAAAGAGGAGAAAATGGGAGCGATAAGTGCAGTTGGAAGAGCAAGTCGACACGATTCAAGACTTATCCATCTTACATACAAACCACATGGAGAGGTTAAGAAAAAAATTGTCCTTATTGGAAAAGGTTTGACTTATGACAGTGGTGGACTTAGTTTAAAACCTGCTGATTTTATGGTTACTATGAAATCAGATAAAAGTGGTGGAAGTGCGGTGCTTGGAATAATGAATGCTGTATCAAAAATGAAACTTCCAATTGAAGTGCATGGAATTATTGGTGCTGTTGAAAATATGATTGGCGGTGATGCTTATAAACCTGATGATGTTTTGGTAGCAAAAAATGGAAAAACTATCGAGGTTCGAAATACAGATGCTGAAGGGCGACTTGTACTGGCTGATTGTTTATGTTATGCACAAGATGAGATTGAAGATTTTGATTATATGATTGATTATGCGACTTTGACTGGAGCTTGTGTTGTAGGCGTTGGGCACTATACAACAGGGATAATGGGGAATAATCTTGACCTTAATAATAAGCTACAACAATCTGCAATAGAGAGTGGAGAACTAGCAACGGTGCTCCATTTTAATAAATATCTTAAAAAAACACTCAAAAGTAAAATAGCTGATATTTGTAATATTTCAAATACAAGATATGGTGGAGCAATAACAGCTGGGATGTTTTTGGATGAGTTTGTCAAAGAGGAAAATAAACAAAAATGGGTTCATTGTGATATTGCTGGACCTGCTTTTGTAGAAGAGGTTTGGGGATGTAATCCTGAGGGTGCAAGTGGAGCAGGGGTAAGATTTACTATTGAATTTTTTAAAAGCTTTTTATAAAAAGGTTAGTTGATGACGACCAATAATGAGTATAAAGAACTCCAAAAGTTAGCGGATGAAAGGGCTGAAGTTTATATTAGTGAACTTTTTAAGGCACTTATAGATGAAGCAGAAGCAGAAGTCGAACAGATAGAGCCAAAAGATTTGTATGTTCTTGATGATGATATGCTTTTAGTAGATGTTAGAGAACCTGAAGAGTTTGGAAGTGGATATATTGATGCACATAATAATCTTACGATTCCTAGAGGAAAATTAGAGTTTATGGCTATTAAAAAGATAGCTGAAGTGTATGGACAAGATGCAAAGATTGTAACATATTGTTTGAAAGGTCCAAGGGGAAGTTTAGCAGCCTATCAGCTTAAAAAAATGGGTTTTACAAATGTGAGAAATCTTAAAGGTGGTATTTTAAATTGGCTTGAGCAAGGAAATACTATAAAAAGTTATTTGGGCGAACTGACACTCGCAAAAAAATTATAAAATAGTAATGATTCAGATATTACTTCTTGAAGATGATGAACTTTTTGCTGAAACATTGATAGATAGTTTGGAAGAGTTTGAATACAAAGTAACTCATATTGCAAATGGGGAGAAATTTTTAGAAGTTGCATATGAAAATAATTTTGACATCTATCTTCTTGATATCAATGTCCCTTTACTAAGTGGTATTGAGAGTCTTACAGAGATTCGAAAATTAAACGATGCAACACCAGCTATTTTTCTAACATCGTATAAAGATAAAGAAACACTCAAAAATGGTTTTTTAAGTGGATGTGATGATTATCTTACAAAACCTTTTGATGTGGAAGAGTTACATTTAAGGATTATTTCTCTTTTAAAAAGAAGTGGAAAAGTTTTAGATGTGATTCAATTTGATAATATCATCTACAATCCTCTCAATCAGACTATTACAAAAGAGGGTGTAGATATGGCTTGTGGGCAAAAAGTCAATGAGCTTTTTAAGTTATTTTTCGAAAATAGAGGTAAAATTGTCACAAAAGAGATGATAATCGAGAGACTTTGGAATTATGATGAGGAGTATAGTGAGGGCTCAATTCGTGTGTATGTGACCAAACTACAAAAACTTTTTGATACAAAAAAAATTCACAATATAAAAAATATTGGATATAAAGTTGACTTCTAAATATAAAAACTTTCTTATCTCAAATTATATTATTGTTGGATTTATTATTCTTATTACCCTAGCAACGAACTATCTCTTGTTAGTGAACTTTGGATTTTCACAAGAGGTATTTTTCCCGATTACTTTTTTTTTAGTATTTGGAGCACTGCTTTTATATAAATATTTGAGTAACTCTATTTTTGATGAACTTTTTAAAAGCGATACACAAATAGAGGATATGATAAAAAAAACCCTTCATGAACTTAATACTCCAGTTGCTACAATCAAAATGAATAAAAAGATGCTTGAAAAAAATCTTCTGAATGAAAAAGATATAAAACGACTTCAAAGAATTGAGGAATCGTGTGATAATTTGCTCTCTTTGTATCAGCATATGGAATACGAGATTAGTGCAAAAATAGATAAAATCAAGTCACAAAAGTTTGATATTGCAGAAGTTGTAGAAAAATCTCTTAAAAAAGTTGATGATATTAAACAAAATATTGTTATCAAAAATAATATTAAAAGTGATAGTATCAATGGTGATATGTATGGCTTTTTGGTTGTTGTTGATAATTTACTTTCAAATGCTATTAAATACAATAAAAAAGATGGGATAATTATTTTATCAAATGAAAATCATATTTTAAAAGTGGAAGATAGTGGATGTGGAATAGATACAAAAAATATTTTTAAGATTTATGATAAATATTTTCAAGTGGATGTTGCAAATCAAGGGATTGGACTTGGTTTAAGTGTCGTAAAAGAATACTGTGATAAGAATGGTATTAGTATTAAAATAGATACAACCCTAGGGGTTGGTACTACTTTCTATCTGAACTATGAGAAACTTTTGGGATGAAGATAGAAAAACAAGCTCCATTATAAAAAACACCGTCAATTTCTTTAGAAATATTTTGAGCAATTAGTTTTCCTTTCATATTATTTTCTATAATATCTTTACTCGCAAAAAGTCCTATTCCTGTACCTACATACTGATGTTTTGTTGTAAAATAAGGATCAAAAATTTTGTTAAGAATATCTTGTGGAATCCCATTTCCATTATCAATTATTGAAATAATATTATTATTTTCATCTTCATCTATATCGATGTAGATTGCCTTAGAATCATTCTTAGATTCAATTAAAGCATCTTTTGCATTACTAAGAATATTGAGTAATACCTCTGAAACTTCATTTGGAAGACCAAAACATTTCTTTGAAAACTGAGCATCTTTCATATAAATTTTAATTTTATCTTCACTAAATGACTTATCTACAATACTGAGTGTAAAAAGTAAAATTTCAAATAAATCAAATTCTCGTAATTTATTATTGATTTGTAAAAAGCCAGTAAAATCCACAATAGTTCGATTTAGAAACTGTGTGTGGCTTAAAATTTGGTTTAAGGTATTTGGTATATCTTTCTCTTTACAAAGACCAAGTTCAATTTGCAAATTCATTCCTGTTGCGAGTGACGATATTGCACTAAGTGGTTGTCTCCATTGATGAGCAATATTTTTCATCATCTCAGCAATCCCCTCATATCTAGAGTGAGAAAGTGAATGTTTTAAATCATGTGTATCCTTATCCATGAGAGCATAAGTATTTTCAACTAATGTCAAAAATTTTGCAAACTTTTCATTTGTTAGAGAACTTACATCAGTGATTTCACACTCTTTTAATTGGTCACTAAGAAGTGATTTTACTTCAACTTGTAGATTATTAGATTCGTTCATACGAAATCCTTATTTTAAAAATTTTATTTCAGCTGTTATCTTAAGTTTTTCAAAATAATTCTTAAGATATTCATTTTCCCTACTAGTCATAATTGTGTTAAATATTTTATCTTGTACAGTTTCAAAAGGTATCTCCTTTATATCATCTTTTTTTGATACAAAAACCATATTGTATGTTTTATTTTCTAAAAATATACTAGAAAATTTTTTCTCATTTGTTTGGGATAAAATATACCTCATTTGTGGAGATACTGTATCAATATCAAACGTTTCATTTTTCACATTCAAATTTGCATCTAGTAACAGTGGATTTATTTTGAGTTGTTCAAGAAGATTTTTGTCTTTTGAAGTATAGTGTATAGCGTCAATTTTTTTTGCTATTTTAAATTCAGATAGATTGTTTTGATAATGTATTTTTAAATCTTCTTCATTTGCGATAATAAGATTATTTGCAGAGATAGCAGAGATAAGTTTTTGATGTCTAATCTGTAGCCTTATTTTTTCTATGAAATTATCATAATCCTCTTGTTGTTTGACGGCATTTTTAAATTCAAAAGAGCTCATTTTATTGTTTTGTGCTATTTTTTCTATATAGTTATCAATATCAAAGTTGTCAACATTGATATTGTATTTTTCTAACGATTGTTGGTATAAAGCTTCATCTATAAGCATAGCAATCGCATTTTCTTTTGTTGTTTTCATTTGGACCATTTTATTGTCTATATCTTCTAATGTAATTGGGTATTCATTAACAGTTAGAGCAATAGCATTAAGTAGTCCAGCATTAAGGTGTAGTCCAATAAGAAATATCATCGAAGCTAAAATTTTTTTCATTTATCATCCTTTTTAAAAGACTTATTTTATCATAATTAGTGTGAAACTTACAAAAAATCAATAAAGACTAAGGAGAGGTTACTATCTCTTAAGAGTTCTAAGTTCCTTTTATGTTTCTGGTATAGAAACAGAATCTTCTTTTGGTAAGGCAATAATAAAACAAGCTCCATAGTGATTTTCATTGTTGTATTGGAATGTTTTATTTTCAGCTACTAATTTTCCATTAACTTTTTGAACAATAAGCTTTGACATATAAAGACCTATTCCAGTACCATTCTTTCGTTCTTTTGTTGTGTATTTATGCTCAAAGATTTTTGGTAAAATCTCTTTTGGAATACCCCCAGCATTATCCTGAATAGAAACTAATACTTGACCATTTTCTTCTTGGATATCGATTATAATAAGCCTTTTAGTTGTAGAAGAATCTTCAAAAGCATCGTTTGCATTATTAAAAATATTCATAAAAACTTGTATCATTTCGTTACCAAAACCATATAAAATGGTATCTTGTTCACAGATTATCACTTCAATATTTTTTGATTTAAATTTTGAAACTAAAAGCATAAGAGCTTTTTGGATACTTTCTTTGACACTATAATTTGATTTTTCTTTATCATTTTTGAGAAAATTTCTAAAATCGTCGATAGTTTGAGAGAGATGTGTGACAGCTAAGGTTATTTTTTCCATACCTGTATCAAGAGTATCATCTTGTAAAACACCAAGTTCATGTTGCATTAAAATTCCAGAAGATGTTGTTGAGATTAAAGAGAGAGGTTGTCTCCATTGGTGTGCAATATTTTCCAGCATCTCTCCCATCGCAGCCATTTTTGATTGTTGTAAGAGAAGTCCTTCTTTTTCTTGAATTATTTTCTCTTGCTCTTTTTGAAGAGATAAATCTAAAAAAGAACCAATATAATATTTTGGATTTGTTCCATCAAAAACCACTTGTATAGTCAAAAATTCTGGATAAATTTCTCCGCTTTTATTTTTATTATTGATTTCTCCAGACCAAAAATTTTGTGTTTTGATACTTTCCCACATATTTTGATAAAATTCTTTAGGATGAATTCCAGAATTTAAAATGCTAGGATTTTTACCTAAAACTTCATCTAAGTGATAACCAGTTATTTTTGTAAAAGCTTGATTGACTTTTAGAATTTTAAGATTTGTATCTGTAATCATCATTCCACTTTGTGTTTCAAAGGCAACTGCTGCAATCTTCTCTTCTTGAGTTGATTGATTAATTCTTTCAAGCATAATATTCACTTCATTGTACAAGGCACCAAATTCGTTGTCTTCAGTTGTAGTAACAAGTTGGGTAATTTTTGTTGTATCATCAATTTTCTCTAAATACTTGACAAGTTGAAGGATAGGAAGTGCAAATCTTTTTGAAAACAAAAATGCTAAAAAGTAAGAAAATAACGACATAAGAAATGCTAATCCAAATAGAATATGAGCATCTCTTTTAATAATTTCCCACAAAGAATCCACTTTAAATTCAAAAACAATAGTCCCTAAAACTACATCTTCATACTTAGAATCAAGTGTTAAATGCAAAATTCCCTTATAAATATCTAGTTGTTCATTATTTTTAATATCATCTAGTTTAGATGGGATAAAACTAATATTTTCTTTGTTGTATTGATAAATTGGAGTTTTATTAGTATTGTAAAGTGTCATATTATTGAGGTGTTCAAATGATTTTAATTTTGCAGTGATATCAGCTGCAACCGAAACTTGATTGAGTAGAACAAATTTTGCAAAATCTTGGCTAATTACTAGTCCAATACTTTTGGAAAGTTGAGAAGTTTTTTCTTCTTGATTTTGAATATACCAAGAGACAAATATCGCATAACCTAAGGCTCCTGTTGAAAATACAACAAATAAAATAATAAGTCGTAATCTACTTTCAATCGAACCTTTAAATTTTTTTTTCATCAGTTTCATTTTTGAGAAGGATTTTCCACAGGTACTGCCATATCATTTCCCCATTCAAGCCATGAACCATCATATACAGACGGTTTGTATCCTAATTCTTGTAAAACTATATAGTTGAGTGCCGATTCCGCCCCACCATCGCAGTATAAAATAATCTCTTTTTCTTTTGGAAGTCCTTTATAAATGTCTTTAAAATTTTTAAAATCTTTCATTTTATTACCATCTTTTGTTACTTCATAGTTTTGAGTACAAGCATAGTTTTTAGCAGTTGGAATATGTCCAAATCGTTGAGCTTTAGATTCTTTTCCTAAATAATGAGATTCTTTTCTTCCATCAATAATCGTTTTTTTCCCAATAGATACCAAAGTACTTAATTTTGTCTGCACTTTTGCATCATCAACTCTAGGAATAAACTCTTTTTTAACTACTTTTGGATTTTCTTTTGTTATAGGAAGTGCTTTGATATCTGTATGGTCAAACCCAACATCTAAGATACTAACATTTTTATGTCCTAAAGTTTCCAAAATCCAATAAAACCTTGCAGCCCAAATAAAAATACCATTGTCGTAAGCAACAACATGAGCTTGACTATCGATACCAGCTTCACTAAATAATTTTCGTAAGTTATCAACAGGAGGCATAAATTTTTTAGGGGTAAAAAGTTGTGAAGATTCAATATTTACTGCACCTTTAATATGCCCTTTGTTATACTCTTCAATTGAGCGAAGATCAACAATAACTATATTTTTTTGGTTGATTTTAGATTTGAGCCACTTTACAGAAACAATTGCTGGATTTTGTTTTAGTTCAGTTTTACCATACAAAGAACTATTGCAAAATAAGAAAAAACTTAAAACGAGTACAACTTTCTTCATCATTTTATATTCCTACATTAATAAATAAATTTTAGAATAATAACATCTTTTATTAAAAATAACCTTTTGTTATCTCTTTTTATGATAAAAAAATTACATTTAGTATAATTTTTATACTTTTTTTTACTAAAAAGTTTGTAAAATTTATAATTTTAATAATAAATTAGTATAATTCTTTCATGAGAAAAATTACACTTTTATTACTATTAACTACTTTTGGTTTGTCTAGTTCATTCATTGTTCCTATTCCTCAAACAATTTCTTATGATAAAGAAAAAGCTCTTCTTGGAAAAAAACTTTTTTTTGAAACAAGACTTTCTAAAACAAATACTATCTCTTGCAATAGTTGTCATAATCTTGCTACAAGTGGTACTGATAATCTAAAATTTTCTTTTGGAATAGAGGGGAAAGAAGGTAATATAAACTCTCCAACAGTTTTTAATGCAGGGTTTAACTTTCGACAACTTTGGAGTGGTGGAGCAAGAACTTTAAGAGAACAGGCGAAAGGTCCACTTACAAATCCTCTTGAGATGGGTCATAGCATAGACAATATTCTTTTATTTTTGAAAAAAGACAAAGAGTATAAAAAGATTTTTGAGAAGATTTATAAGGATGGTGTAACAGAAAAAAATCTTTTAGCATCTTTAGAAGAATTTGAAAAAACACTTATTACACCAAATAGCCCTTTTGACCAATTTTTAAGAGGTAATAAAAATGCTATAAGTGATGAAGCAAAAGAAGGATATAAACTTTTTATTTCAAAAGGGTGTGTTTCTTGTCATAATGGTGTGAATATTGGAGGTAATAGCTTTGCAAAATTTGGTATCGTTAAAGAGATGACTTCAAATCGTTTTGGGCTTTTTGATGTTACAAAAAACCAAATTGATAAGAATTTTTTTAAAGTTCCTACTCTTAGAAATATTGAATTAACTTATCCATATTTTCATAATGGAGAGATAAAAACACTTAAAAATGCTATTCAACTTATGGCATCCCATCAGTTAGGTACAACTTTTAGTGAAAAAGAAACACTCAAAATAGAAGCTTTTTTAAAAACACTTAATGGTAAATTAGAGTTGATTCATGATTAAAAGAAATCAATTTATCTCATTTGCTTTTATTGTGCTCATTTTTTTATTTGTTGTACTTTATTTTATAATTGATGCGAATAAGGTGAAAAGTAAGCTCTTTTTTTCTCATGTTGACCAAATTAATATTTTGATGACACTTGATAGTGAACTCAATAATTTTATCGTGAAACGAAGTTATTTTACTGAATTTGATTTGTTAAACAAACAAACAACTCTTTTTTTAGAAACAATCGAATCACTTATTGAAGAATCTTCAAATACAAATCTTTCCACATCTTATAAAGATAATTTGCTTATTATTAAAGAAGAATTTTTAAAAAAAGAGCTTTGGATTGAGAGGCTTAAATCTAGAAAAGCATTTGAATTTAATATCATGGCATTTATTTTTGATACACAAAGTGATGAATTTATGAGTTTAGATAAACAAACACAAGAAAAAATAAATCTTATGAGAATAGAGATAATCAAGGAGATGTCTGTTGGAGAAATTAATAGTGAATTACTTGCAAAAAAATTTGGAATTACTGAGGAGATAACAAAAAAAGAACCATTTATAGCAAATTTTATGAATCAACTCAAAGCACTTGAACGAAGTGTAAAATTTCAAAAAGAAAATCACTTAAATGCAATTAATAATAAATTGATAATAACTTTGCATAAAGCAAAAGAGGAACTCAAAAAAGAGAAAGAGTCAACTCAGTTTATGTTTTGGTTTGCTTTTAACTTTTTATTTATTTTAATAGCTATTTTTATATCAACATTGATTTATTTTTATAATAAACTTTCAAAAACACAAAGGCAACTAAGTGCATTTAAAACGGCTGTTGAGAATAGTGATAATATTATTGTTTTAACAGATAAAGAGAAAAAGATTGTATTTGCTAATGAAGCTTTTTCTAAGATTACAGGATATTCAGTGAAAGATGCAATTGGAAAAAATCCAAATATTCTAAAATCTGGATTTCAAGATCATTCATTTTATAAAGAACTCAATGAAACAATAAATCGTGGTCAAACTTGGAGAGGGCGATTTATCAATAAAGATAAAGCAGGAAATATTTTTTATGAAAATGCTAGTATCACACCAATTTTTGAAAATGGAAAAGTTGGTGGCTATCTTGCGATTAAACTTGATGTTACAGAATCTATTTTACACACAAAAGAACTTGAAAAACTTAATAATGAACTTGAAAATAGGGTTGCAATAGAGCTACAAAAAGTAAGAGAGATGGATAAAATTATTATTCAGCAATCAAAAATGGCTTCAATGGGTGATATGATGGCAAATATAGCACACCAATGGAGACAACCATTAAGTGCAATATGTACAATAGCAAGTGGTCTTATAGTACAAAAACAATTTGGAATTTTAGAAGTTGAAGAATTAGAAACACATATGGACAAAATTGTAAAAAATAGTGAATATCTTTCAAAAACTATAGATAATTTTAGAAATTTTTTCAATCCAAATAAACCAAAAGAATTAAAATCGATAAGAGCTGTATTTACTGAAATAGATGATATTATGTATTCAACACTTCAAAAAAATAATATTGTAGTGATTAAAAATATTGAAGATTTTGAACTTAATACATATATCAATGAGCTCAAACAAGTTCTTATTAATTTGTTTAAAAATGCAAATGATGCGATTGGTGCAAATGGATTTATTTTTGTAGAAGCTTTTCAGGATAAACAAAATATTCATATCAAAATCAAAGATAGTGGAGGGGGTATCCCTGAAGATATTATTGATAAAATATATGAACCATATTTTACGACAAAACACCAATCTATAGGAACTGGAATTGGTCTTAATATGACTTATCAGATTATTACAGAACATCTTAAAGGGACTATTGTTGCATCAAATGAGAGTTACGAATATAATGGAGAAGAATTTAGGGGTGCTTTATTTCATATTGTAATAACAGATGAGATTATTCAACTGGAAAAATAAGTTTTATGAAATAAGACAAAGTATACTTTATGATGATTTATGAGACTCTCACAAAGTATATCTAATTGATTGTAATAGCATTTGTTATAGGAATAGTAACTTCAAAAATGGCACCAGTGTCACTGTTTTTTACTTCAATTTTTCCATAAAGCCTCTCGTTTGTAAGGACTTGTACCATCGCAAGTCCCATCCCATGTCCATCTTCTTTATCACTTACAAAAACATCAAATATTTTTGTAATAGGTGAGATTGTAATCCCTCCACCATTATCTTCAATAGTAAGCTTAAGAATATTATTTTTTTGTGTGAGGGTAATAAAAATCTCTCCATTTTTAATCTCTCGTTGTTTAAAAATATCCAAAGCATTATCTACAATAATCAAACAAATGTTAGCAAATGCACTTTTATATCCATATAATACTATATCTCTATCTAAATTTTTAGAAATCTTTGAGTTTGTATAGAGTATTTTTGCACCTAAAATATCTAAAATACTCTCGATTTCATTCGCAAGATTAAATTCTATTTTTTGAGATGAATTGAGATAAAAGTTATTAAATTCATTGATTGAAGTTTGCATAAAATCTAGGCTTCCTCTCATAGTGAGAATCACCTCTTCAAGCTCATATTTAATACTATCTTCTCTTCTCCAAAGAATCGCTTCTATTTGAGTGATAAGACTTCCCAATCTTGCAACAGGTATTTTCCACTGATGAGAGAGATTGCCAATAGTTCTTCCAATAGCTGAAAAACTAGATTGGGAGATAAGTAATTTTTCATTTTTCTCTTTCTCATATTTGAGTGATTTGAGATTTTGTCCAAGTGCAAGAGATAAAAATACTACATCAAAAAGTATACCAATTGCAACCATATATACAGAGATAAAATTTGTTTCATTATTGATAATTCCACCAAATTGTTGATATATAATAGCAACTAAAAATATCCCATGTCCTAAAAGATAATATCTTGCCCCTTGTATCTTCTTTTTTACTCCTAAAATTGCAATGACTAAAACAAAAAGGATAATAATCATAGAAAGAGGTTTTGTAATACCTCGGACAAGAGTTATAATCTCGACATTAAAAAAAGAATACACAAACAAAATAACCATTACAAACACAATAAAAAGTAATCCAAGAATAAAAGTATGTATAAGAGGCATTGTTTTTTTTGTATTGAGAAAAAACATAGCAAAAAGTAAAATACTCACAAGACTTAATTGTGCCAAAATCCAACTAACTGAATTAAAAATGATGGGGTTTTCGTAAAATCCAAATTGATAAAATATTCCATTTGTAGCAAACTGAAATAATAAAGCTGTTAAACCATGAAGAGCATAAGCTACATAACTTATATCTTTTAAACTTGTAAAAATAGATATGTTATAGATGATAAGTGTTAAAACAAATCCTAGAAAAATACCCCAAAATAAAATATCGTACATCATAAACGATAAGAAGTGATTATCTTTACTCATAAACCAAGTAGCATCTATTGGACTTTTTGATTTTAATTTTGTGACAATAGTATATTGCGTATTTGGCATCATTTCAAGTGAAAAATTGCTAAATTTAGAGTTGATATAGTTTTGCGAAATTGTTCTGTAGTTACCCAACTGATGAGTTGAGATTAAAATGTTATTCTCAAAGACATAGACATCTATACTATTGATATTAGTTTTAGGATTGATAAAAAGAATTTTTTGTTTTGTGTTTGTATTTGTTATATCAAATTTACTCCAAACAGCACCTTCAACATAACCAAGTGCCATCTTTGGAAGAGTTTTAAATTCTTTTGATAAAACACTTTGTATGTTGTAGTCTTCATTTTTATCGTATAAAACTTTGATATGTTTGTTCAAGTTTTGATAATTTTCAATCTCTTTAAATTCATATCCAAAAGAAACAGAAAAAAATAAAAATGAAAATAAAAATACTTTATAAAGCACGATAACCCACTCCAGAGACACTTTCAACTAAAGGGGTATTGAGTTTTTTTCTCATTCGAAGTAGCATATTTTTTATTGAGGCTAAATTTGTGTCACTATTTTCACTTTGAAAAAGTTCTTGGGTAATAATCTCATAGTACATCAATTGTTTTTTATTTGATAAAATAAGTTCTAAAAATACTATTTCATTTTTTGTCAGTTTTATTTCATCATTGTTCTTAAAAACTGTTTTGAGTTGTTTGTCATATATAAAGTTATCCCCGAAATAGATTTTATCTTTTCCTTTAAATCTTTTAGCACAATCTTCAAGAACATTTTTTAATTCATCAAATTTTATAGGCTTTGGTAAAAAATCAATTGCCCCCAATTTCATAGCTTCCCTTAGATTGTTAGTCTCTTGATAACTTGAAATAATAAATATCAAACACTTATCATCCCTGTCTCTTAATGCTTTTGCTATCTCTAACCCATTGTAAAAAGGGAGGTTTATATCTAAGATTGCTATATCAAAATTATCTACGATAGCATCCATAGCTTCTTTACCATCTTTTGCGAGAGTTATGTCATTAAAAAAGACTTTTAGTACAGCAAAAATACTTTCTCGTATCACTGCATCATCTTCAACATAAAGTACTTTTTTTGTTTTGAGTATTGACAAGTTATTCATATTGCGCCTATTTATTCAATTATTATAGTTATTTGTGAGAGTATATAGAGTCACTTTTAAATACTCACTTAAAAAACAGTAAGGATACCAAACTGAGACTAAAATGAGACTAGAACGATTATATTTATCAAATTGTTTTTGATACAATGGAGAAAATACCATATATTTGGAGTTTCTGTTGAAATTTTTTGTCATCTTCACACTATTTTTTGTTACTTTATATGGTGATACGCAAAATGTTACCGTGCAACTTCGTTGGAAACATCAATTTCAATTTGCTGGGTACTATATGGCAATTCATAAGGGTTTTTATAAGGAAGTTGGACTTGATGTTAAGCTT
>RRZU013559411.1_pt1 | contig 31152 bp, 29 predicted proteins | sample 2165561 | NCBI WGS metagenome assembly RRZU01 (sample SAMN10456909, study PRJNA506462) | wastewater metagenome | isolation source: wastewater sludge | place: USA: Moscow, Idaho | reverse complement strand
GTGGCAAGGGCAGCCTGTGACCCGAGAGGCGCATATAATCAGACCGGTATCTCTTGGCAAAAGCTCATCTTTGAACAGTGGCAGGACTCTGATGCTTCCAAGCATATTCCAATATGATACATCTTCCGCAGCTTAGGAGGGTATTCGCCGCATGCTGAATGTGACAAAGGCGAAAGAACGAAGCCACTGCTATGATCAGCTCGCTCTTTCGCCTTGATTGTTTCAGAGGGTATTTTTAAATATTTTTAGCCGCCGCACTTTTTGAGCAGTTTTTTCCAGTTGTCGTCCACGTCAGCCTGGGCTGCCGCCACCAAATCCATTCTCTCTTTGCCTTTTTTGAAAAGATGCGAGTAACGCCCCTGAGCACGAAGGAACTCTTCTAAAGGCACTTCTTTCTTAGGTCTGTAAGAAAGGCTGTATTCGCCGTTCACCACTTCATAGACCGGCCAGAAGCGGCTGTCGGCAGCAAGGGAACACAGCTTCATCTGTTCTTGCGGCTCAATTTTCCAAAAAAGAACGCAGGGAGCCAAAATATTCACAAACGCCGGGCCGGGTGTCTCCACAGCACGTTTTACCTTAGATATCAAGTCGGCTGGATTGTGCAGTGTCGTCTGAGCCACATAGGGAATATTGTGAGCAGCCACTATCTCGGTAAGGTCTTTGGCGCGCTGAAGTTTGCCGGGAATCACACTGCCTGCCGGCGAGGTCGTGGCATTGGCACTGAGCGGGGTGGCGCTGCTTCGTTGAGCACCGGTGTTCATGTATCCCTGGTTGTTGTAGCATATATAGGTGAAGTCGTGCCCTCTCTCAAGAGCGCCTGAGAGGGACTGCAGACCGATGTCATAGGTGCCGCCGTCGCCGCCGAAGGAGACGAACTTGATATTCTCTTTTGTCCTGCCATTTCGTCTCAACGCTCTATAAGCAGCTTCCACTCCCGATATTCCAGCACCTGCGTTTTCGAAAGCCACATGCATAAAAGGCACCTGCCATGAACTGTAAGGATAGACGGTCGTGGATACTTCCATACAACCGGTAGCTCCAACCACTACCACTGGGTCTTCCACAGCCATAAGAGCCTGACGGATAGCAGTGGGAGCTCCGCAGCCCGGACACATGCGATGCCCTTCTGTGAGCGGATTGGATTTATGGGTGAGTTCTTTGAGGTTAACCGACATTATTATCACCTCCGTCAAGAAGACCAATGTAGCGCACTTCTTTACTGTAGTCATTATCCTGCAAACGTTCAAACACCTGTTCCGCATCTTTAGGATAGAAGTCTCTGCCGCCAAGACCGAAGATATATTCCTGTAAAGGCACATGCTCTTTGAGACTGTAGAGAGCAGACTTTACCTCCGCAGCAAGAGGCGCCGTGCCGCCAATGCTGGCACTTCTGTCAAGCACCGCCACTCCTTTTTTGCCCTTTACCAAAACCGCCAGCTCCTCGGAGGGGAAGGGGCGGAAGAGGCGCACGCGCAGACAACCGGCTTTAATTCCTCTTTCACGCAGACTGTCCACTACATCTTTGACCACCCCGGTGGCTGAAGACATAATTATCACCAAATAGTCCGCATCGTCAGCCCTATAAGCGTCAACAGGGGCATACTTTCTGCCTGTATGAGACTCCAGCTCCTGCGACAGCTCTTGATAGACACGGGGAACATTATTCATTCCCTCCATCTGGTTACGCTTGATTTCAAAGTAATATTCAGACATGGTAAAAGAACCGTAGGACACAGGATTATCCACATCAAGAAGGGGATACTGCGCCGTGCGGACGCCGACAAAATCCCTGACTGTTTCGTCATCGAGAAACTCCACTGCTTCGTAGCAGTGGCTGGTTATAAACCCATCCTGACAGACAAATACAGGAGTCAAAACATCTTTGTTTTCCGCCAGACGCACCGCCAGCAGCACCGTGTCATATACTTCCTGGGCATCTTCGCAATAGATCTGTACCCAGCCTGAATCACGCTCCGGCATACTATCTGAGTGGTCACAGTGGATATTAACCGGGGCACCCAAGCATCTGTTGACCAGCCCGAAGACGATGGGCGCTCTAAAGGCTGCGGCGATGGGAAATATCTCGTGCATTAGAGCCACGCCGTTGGCACTCGAAGCGGTCATTACTCTCGCACCGGCAACCGAAGCCCCCACGCAGGCGGTAATTGCGGAGTGCTCACTCTCCACCGCCACATATTCTGATGTCACATTGCCGTTGGCGACAAATTCAGCAAAACGCACGGGAATTTCCGTTGAGGGGGTAATTGGATAAGCGGCAACAACATCGGGGTTAATTTGCCGCATTGCCTCCGCAAACGCCATATTTCCTGAGGTCATCTCTCTTTTTTTATTTGACATGAGCGCCAACACCTCCGGGGTTTTCTCCGTTTTGTACGGCATCATTGGCAAAGTCCGATTCCGGGTGCATCGAGATCGCCTTCACCGGGCATATCTCTGCGCAGATGCCGCAGCCCTTGCAGTAAAAAAGATTAACTCCGCATACCTTGGATTCATTATCTGTGAGTACGGAAAGGTCAGGGCATTGCACCCAGCATTTTAGGCAGGAGATACATTTGTCCAGGTCAAAAACAGGTCTCATACTACGCCACAACCCTGTCTTTACCTCTCGGGAGGAAGCACCGAAGGTCACCGTGCCGGGGGTCACATCCTGCCAGCATTTTTGTTTGCTCATGCTAGCACCGCCTCCTCGCGTCCTCTGTAAATAGCGCGGCGGTTGGCTTCCAAAACCTTGGGCGGAAGCTGCTTCATTTTATTGGTAAAGTGGTCGGCGAAGTTTTCTATCGGCACATCAGTAAAGACCAAAGAGAGCGCACCTAGCAGCGGTGCATTGGGACGATTTTGCCCCAGTTCCTCCAGCGTAATTTTTGTGGCATCAACGACAAGAACCTTAGCCGCATCCGAAAGCTTAAGCTTAGCCCTCAAGGTAAGAGCGTCTTCCGGTGTGTTGACAAGGTAAACTGCGTCACTGGCGCTGCCTTCGCAAGGATTAGCGCTTTCTACCATTGTCGGGTCAACCACTACTACTATATTGGGATTCTGTACACCGCAGCGGCGGCGTATAGGGCTGTCGGAAACTCTGTTATATGCTCTCATGGGAGCACCCTGACGCTCCGCGCCGTACTCAGGAAACGCCTGCACATGTTTGCCTCCCTCAAAAAGGACTTCAGCCAATATTGCTGAGGCGCTTTTTGCTCCCTGTCCGCCGCGGCCGTGCCATCTTACTTCCACTGTCTTTGCCATCATAATTCCTCCTCGAATTTGCAAAAAAAAATGGAGCCCTTCAAAAAGTGAAGGGCTCCACAACTCGTTTAGATATACAGCGCTAAGCGCCGATCCACCGAGGAGGAGCCGCGTTAATAATTATAATAATAATGTTCTGGTTGATGATATTATTCAACATTATAAGCAACCTCCCTCTCGAGCAGAATGGCGGAATCTTAACATTAAACAATGAGCCTGTCAAATATTTTTAACAAAAAACTGGATATCAGAATAAAAATCAAGTGTTAAAACAACGCATATTCACTCTTTTACCTTTTATAACAAGATATCATTCGTATATAGGCAAAACATTATAAGGTAAACAACAAAGATTGAATCAACATCAATGTTTCTGAAAAAGAGAGGGGTGAGATAAATGTAATCCCTCGAACACAGATGTTAGCCATTAACCGCCCAGATAGGCGTCGATTACTTTCTTGTCCGTAAGCAAATCAGCACCCTTACCGTGAAGCGAGATCGTCCCAACTTCCAGAACATAGGCGTAGTCGGATACTTTCAAGGCACCGAAGGCGTTTTGCTCAACGAGCAATACCGTCTTCCCCTCTTTATTTATCTCGCAGATGATGCTGAATACTTCCTCCACTAGAATAGGCGCCAAGCCTAAAGAGGGCTCATCCATCATAATAAGCTCAGGGTCGCTCATCAAAGCACGCGCCAAGGCCAGCATCTGCTGCTCCCCTCCGGACAGTGTTCCACCCTTTTGCCAAGAGCGTTCCTTAAGCCGGGGAAACATTGTGAAGGCCTTTTCTATGGAAGCATCAAATCCTGCACGATCCTTACGGGTGTATCCGCCCAACTTGAGATTCTCAAGCACCGTAAGCTGGGGGAAGATACGCCGGCCTTCGGGGCAGAGAGCAATGCCCATCTCAAGAATCTGCTCCGGCAAGAGGCCCATGATGTCCTTTCCCTTCCAAGTGATGCTGCCGCTTTTACTCTTTATCAGCCCGGCGATGGAGCGAAGAGTGCTGCTCTTTCCGGCGCCGTTCGCACCGATAAGAGTTACAATTTTACCCATCGGCACTTCAAGCGATATGCCGCGTATTGCGTGAATACCGCCATAGCGCACTTCCAAGTTTTCTATCTTAAGCATGAGCAAGAGCCTCCTTGCCTAGGTATGCCTCTATGACTTTGGGGTTGGAGCGAATCTCTGCCGGCGTTCCCTGAGCGATAAGATGTCCATAGTCAAGCACCCATATCCACTCAGAGACCCCCATAACAACTTTCATATCGTGCTCTATAAGCAATATTGTCAAATTAAATTGGTCTCTGATTTTACGGATGAAGTCCATCAGCTCCCCGCTTTCCTGCGGGTTCATTCCTGCGGCAGGCTCGTCCAATAGGAGAAAACGTGGCTTGGTAGCTAAAGCTCTGGCGATTTCCAGCCGTCTCTGGGCACCATAGGGAAGCCCCGTGGCTGTCTCCTGAGCCAAATTTTCCAGCCCCACAGATTCAAGCAGGCGCATTGACGTCTCCTTCATCTCACGCTCTTCACGCAAACAGCTAGGGAGCAGGAAGGGCGCAGCCCACCATGGAGACTTCTGCCTTACCCAGCAGGCGGTCATCACGTTCTGAAGCACCGTGCCTCCAGCAAATAGACGAATGTTTTGAAATGTTCTGGCGATACCTGCTCGGCAAACTTCATGAGGTTTCATGCCGGTGATATCCTTATTGCAAAACAGGACCTTGCCTCCGGTAGGGTTATAGAAACCGCTGATGATATTAAAGCAGGTAGTTTTTCCCGCACCGTTGGGGCCTATAAGGCTGGAAATGGAGCCCTCTTTAACCTCGATGTTAAAATCTCCCACTGCTGTGAGTCCGCCAAATTTTATCGTAATATTTTCTGTCTTAAGAATAGACTCCGGCATCTATGCGTCCCCCTTCCGGCAGAAGCGCCCGGTTATGCTCTCCCAGCTGAACTCATAACCTCCGATGATTCCCTCTCGGCGGTAGAGAATGATGAATAGCAGCACTACAGAGAATATGACCATTCTCATTCCGGGGATACCAGCGATTTCAAAGGAACCGAAGCTGATGGAATCTTCCACAAACCGCAGCCATTCAAGCAATACGGTAATGACAACTGCTCCCACCATTGAACCGGTAATGGATCCCAGCCCTCCGGCAACAACGATCATCAAAATATTAAAAGTGAGCTGGAAGTTGAACATCTTCGGGTCGATCGTGGTGATCAGGCTTCCAGTCAAAGCGCCGCCTACTCCGGCGAAGAACGCTCCGACAGCAAAGGAGATAGCTTTGCACTTAAAAGTATTAATACCCATCGCTTTCGCCGCGACTTCATCATCTCTGATAGCTCTCAGACAGTTTCCGAAGTTGCTGGAAAGCAGTTTGATGATCACATAAAAGGTAAGCACGCACCAAAAATAGTTCCAGCCCAGATTAGCATAGGCGGGGATTCCCTTAAGTCCCAAAGCTCCGTTGGTTATCGGCGTGATATTGGTGAAAACTACTCTGATGATCTCTGCAAAACCCAAGGTGGCAATGCCAAGATAGTCTCCGCCCAGGCGCAGCACAGGAAGAGCGATAAGCAGTCCGAATGCCGCAGCGACAAACCCGCCGGCCAGAACAGAAACAAAAAATGGCGCCTGCATCACGGAAAACGGCCAGATTATCGGCTCAAGAATATACATCATCTCTTTTTGCGCAGCAGGCAGAATAAGCAAAGCACTCACATAGGCTCCTATCGCCATAAAACCGGCATGTCCCAAAGAGAACAGCCCGGTAAAACCGTAGATAAGATTCAGGCTGACAGCCAAAATAGCGTTAACGGCAATCAAATTTAATACCTGGATTTTGTAGCCGTCCAAATTACCTTGCGCCCACCAAAGAAAAACGGCGAGCACCGCCAGAGATATCAAGTTGAGGATTATTTTTGTACGCTGTGTCATTAGATTTTATCCTCCAGCTTCTCTCCCATAAGACCTGTCGGTTTTACAAAGAGTATCATTATTAAAAGAACAAAGGCGAAAGCATCGCGATATCCGGAAAGAGCCGGGAAGAAGGCGATAATCATTATTTCCAGAAAACCGAGAATCAAACCGCCAACCATAGCCCCCTGGACAGATCCAATACCGCCGAAAACAGCGGCGATAAAGGCTTTAAAGCCGGGAAATACTCCCATAAAGGGATGTATCTGCGGATAACGGAGTGCCCACATAATGCCGGCGGCTGCGGCAAGAGCCGAGCCTATGGCAAAGGTCAGAGCGATAATGCGGTCTACCCTTACTCCCATGAGCCTTGTGGTTTCGATGTCTTTCGAGATCGCCCTCATTGCCAGTCCCGGCGGTGTTCTGTACAGCACCCACAATAGAGCTGCCACCAATAAGAATGTCATAATCGGCACGAAAATAGCCAGCGGCAGTATACGAATATTACCAAACTGCATCACCGTGACGAGAGCTTCCAGCCTCGGCATGGGCTTTGGCACCCCGGTAAAGAGCACCAAGCAGATATTTTCAATGAAAAAAGAGACTCCGATGGCACTGATAAGAGCAGATATTCTCGGAGCTTCACGAAGCGGTCTGTAAGCTATTCTGTCTATCATAACGCCAAGAGCCGCAGTAGAGAGAATTGCAACGAGCACAGCCAAAACCCAAGGAAGGTTTAAAACGGTAATCCCCAAAAAGACAAAATAAGCGCTCATCATAAAGATGTCGCCATGGGCAAAGTTAATCAGCCTCAGAATGCCATATACCATGGTGTAGCCTATAGCTATCAGTCCATAAAGGCTTCCCAGCGTCAAAGCATTAAAAGCATGCTGGATAAACATGTCCAGTGTCATAATAATTCGCCTCGTTCCTTAAAAGGGGGAAGGCAAAAGCCTTCCCCCGATATTGTTTGCCTGGCAGGGATAATCTTACTTAGGATCGACAACCGTAAGGAAGATTCTCTTGCCGTTCTTGATCTGCATGATCCCGACAGATTTTTCCGCATCATGTGAGGCATTGATAGTCGTCATTCCCGTAACACCGGCGAAGTTCTTCGTTGCCGCGAGAGCGTCGGTGATTTTCTGTGAGTTGTCGCTCTTTGCCGATTTGATTGCTTCCATGATTATCATGTAGCTGTCATATCCGCAGGCTGCGAGAGCATTAGGATCTTTGCCTTTGAAGGTTTTCTTCCAGTTAGCGGTGAACTTTTTCTGTGTCGGGTTCATCTTCGGCATTTCCGGAGCGTAGGCAAAGGTTGTGAAGCTGAAACCTTCAACAGATTTACCGCCTATTTTTACAATTTCCGGGTTGTCCATGGCGTCGCCGCCGAGAATCTTAAACTTGGCTCCGAGTTCTCTTGCCTGGCGCATAATGATCGCACCTTCCGCAAAGTTTGCGGGGATATAGAGAACGTCAGGGTTTTTACTGATAATTTCCGTTAGCTGAGCGGTAAAGTCCTGGTCCCCCTTCTGATAATTGAGCTTTGAGACGATTTTACCGCCGTTTTTGGTGAAGTTGCGCTCAAAGAAAGAGGAAAGACCAACGCTGTAATCTTCAGTTACTTCGATAAGACAGGCAGCCTTCTTAGCCTTAAGAATATCCTTAGCGAAAGCAGCGGCACCGGCTCCCTGGAAGGGGTCTATAAAGCAAACTCTGAACGAGTATTTTTTACCCTGAGTGACAAGCGGGTTGGTGCAGGAAGTCCCTACCATGGGAACTTTAGCCTTCTCCGCTACTTCTCCTCCAGCCATAGCGAGCGAGGATCCGTAAGTGCCAATGATAGCGTTTACTTTGTCTTTTTCAACAAGTCTCTTTACCGCGTTAGCTGCCTCAACCTTGTCGCTTTTGTTGTCTACAACAACAAGCTCAACTTTTTTGCCAAGGACAGTAGGCATATCCTTATGCGCAAGTTTAACTCCGTCCAGTTCAAGCTGTCCGCCAATAGCGTTACCGCCGGTTATAGGCAGATAGACGCCTATTTTGATGGTCTCCGCCGCCATAGACATTCCTGCTGCCGCAAGAATCACACAAAAAGCCAGTAAAATTTTCTTCCCCAACTTCACTATGCAACACCCTTTCTCTTCTCTACGCTACATTTAAACAAGTTGTTGATACGCATTGTGATTATAGCCTAAAGTGCTTTAAAATTCACTAGTAAATATATCATGGAGGGTATTTTTTATATTTATTACAAACCTAAATAACGGTTTTTAGAAATATAACGATATAAAGATTTGTAATATAAACTTTAACCTTTAAAAAATTAATCATCGGCATACTTTATCCTATCATTTATAGGAATGCAAAATTGTAAAATTGAGAGAGCCTTTCCCTGCTTTACTTAAAAACCTAACCTCTTATTGTGATTCCCGGCAAAAAATCTTGCAATTTCTCTGGCGATACCGCATCCATCTGCATAAATGTTGGATTTAGACAGTTTACCGGCTTAAAGCACTGAACAAACCAATGCCTATCGTCACACAGCTCTTTTCTGATGGCCCTAAGATCTTCTTCTGTAAGCAAAGCCGGCACATATGTGGTTCTGAATTCATAGTCTGGAGCAAATTTTTTGATCAGGGAAATGCTTTCACGAAGTCTTTCAGCTAAGATATCGGCACCGGTAACCCTTTTTAAAATCCTCTCATCAAAGGGTGCTTTGACGTCCATTGCCACATAAGAGACCAATTTTTGCTCCAGCACAGATGCCAGCAGCTCTGGAAAAGATCCGTTGGTATCCAGCTTCACCGCCAGCCCACAGCTCTTTATTTCCATAAGCAAATCAGTCAGACCATTCCACAAAAACGGTTCTCCCCCGCTTATCACCACCCCGTCAAGAAAGTTGCGTCGGCGCAGGATATCTTTAAAGACCTCCTCAGCACAAAGAGGCTCTGTCTGAGAGAGTACTAGCGTGCTGTTATGGCACCACGGACAGCGAAAATTACAGCCACTGGTAAAAATAACCGCGGCGACATGCCCGTTCCAATCAAGAAAAGAGGACGGAAGATACCCCCCGACAGTAAGTCCATCAAGCATAAAAAGCACCCCTTCTATTTAAGAAACGGCTGAAAGCGGAGATGTTCCGCCATCAGCCGTGCCGTTGTTTTTGTAAAATTAGCTCCGCTGTTTAAGCAGGTAAGGTCACGGGACGGCGGCAGCGATCTTTAAGTTCGCCGCGCTTACCGGCGTTCCAAGAAGACGTGCGAGTAAAGTAACCTGTTACGCGAGTTATTCCATCCACATCAGAAGAGCCGCAGAGAGAACAGCTGTCAGAAAGCCCTCTTTCTATGTGGTTGCACTCATTACAGATGGTGAATTCGGGGCTGAACGCCACCTGTGCGTTTTCTGAGTAGCGGAAGGTCTTAATTACAAACGATGCCAGTGCTCTGGGATCGGGTTTATGTTCGCCCATCCATACATGAGTAATGGCTCCGGCTTTGATCATCGGGTGCATCTCGCCTTCGCGTGTCACCTTGTCGATAGGGTCCTGAACCAACTGATAGTTGAGATGGGTGCTGTTTGTATAATAAATTTCTCCTGTTTCAAAATTTCCCTTAATGTACTTTTTGGCGGTTTCCGGGTACGCGCGCAAGTCCAACTTGGCAAAACGCAAAGCCGTGCTCTCAGCCGGAGTCTGTTCTAGCACTATTTTTAGCCCAAGGCGCTCTGAGAGCTGCTGACATTTAAGATCCATGTACTGAATTACCGCCTTGCCAAGCTGCTCAGCCTCATCACTCTCATGAAGCTGAGAACCGGTAACAGCCTGCACCATCTCGTTAAGACCCAGTATGCCGATCAAATGGCTGGCTTTTCTCATTCTCAAGTAACTTTCATCATCATGAGACACGCACAGCGCCGCAAGCGGTCCGTCAAGCCCCAAGTCCAGGATGCTTTTGATGAAACGCCTTTTTTCGAGGTGCCCTTTCGCCGCCAGCTCCATCTCTTCATCAATGATATCAAAGAGCAGCTCCTGATCGCCGTTGCACTTGTAGGCAGCGCGCGGCAGGTTCAAAGTAATGTTCTGCAGCGCACAGTAGCGCATCTTCCAAGGGTGTTTAGCCTCGTTGAGGTCTTCCGGCGTCAGCTCAAATGAGAGACGGCAGCACTCAGACAGTTTGGCGACACCGCCGCGGTCAAAGACAAAATAGGTATTGCCCTTTTCCGATGCGAGAGTGCAGGCCAAGTCAAGAAATTCTTCCCAGCCCTCTTCTTTGAAGAAATAGTCGGTAATGTGCAGCAGCGGTTTGGGGAAGAAAAATGGCTGTCCTCTGCTGTCTCCCTGCATATAGACATCAAAGAGCGCTTTGACGAACATCTTCGCTTCTTTATCGTAGTCTCCATATACTTTTCCTGTAAACTTGCCGCCAGGGCCAATAGCGGGAACATCGCGGAAGTGATTGGGAATTTCGTAGTACAGATTGATGTCGGTAAAGGCCACCTGCCCGCCGCGCCCTCCCGCAAGCTGGTTAAACTCAAAAATAAGCTGCTGAGCTAACTGTTTATGCTGCTCATAGCTCCAGCCCACAAGGTAGGGAGCAAAGTACATATTGATGGCATCCCAGCCTATTGCTCCGGCAAAGTGGTTTTGCAGCACGGAGGTCATCTTCAAGATGTGAGCCAACAGAACATCTGCGTGCTTAGCCGGGTTTGATACGCTGGTAATTGAGGGGATATTAAGTCCGTAGCGGGCGACATAGGCCACACTCTGACCTGAGCAATATGGTCTGTTGACCATGCCAAGGTCGTGAAGGTGGATATCTCCTTTCAGGTGCGCGTCGGCCACATCTTTGCTGAATACCTTGGTCAGCGCGTATTCTTTAAGCACCATCTCCGCGATGGAGAGGTTGATGGATTCAGGGTTGTGGCTGGTGTTGCTGTTTTCTTTATTTTTACGCAGCATCATTTTTTCCAGGTCATGGACAGGCAGACCGATACGGCTGTGGTCAGCCAGCTTCGCGCCAAGTCCGCGCTGGAAGAGCTTAACGTTTACCATTTCACGGATGATGGTAGTTGTCACATGGCCGCGTCCGTATTTAAGCAGTTCTCCTTCAACTTCTAAGGCAATGCCGCCGGCAGTAGCCGGGTCTAAGCCTGCTTCAATAATCAGCGCGTCTCTGATTCTGCTGGCATCCCAGGGAGAACTTTCTTCCTGAGCCAGAGCATCAACCATTATGGCAAGGTCTGTGGATTCGCCGGTATTTTCAAAAAGATGTCCCTGTTTGCCAAAATATGATTCTGTATCCATAACAGGCTCAATTCCCATTACGATGTGCCTCCTTGTCTTCAAGCAGCTTCGCTATTTCATGAGTAAAACTCGATATATCTGTAAATTCTCTATAAACGGACGCAAACCTGACATAAGCGACCTTATTTATCTTGCGGAGCTCGTCAGAGGCCAGCTCTCCGATAGTAGTAGCAGAGACCTCTCCCTGCCCGGAAGTGCGCAGCTTATCCTCAATGTGAGCCACGGCCTCTTCGATCTTCTCTAGCTGAACAGGCAATTTCTCACAGGCTCTTTGGAGCCCCCTGGTAAGCTTTTGTCTGTCAAATGCCTCTCTGCTGCCGTCCTTCTTAACTACCCAGAGATAATTTTTTTCTTCCAAACGCTCATAGGTAGTAAAACGTCCCTGACATTCCGGACATTCACGTCTGCGCCTATTGACCTTTCCGTCATCAACGCTCCTGGTCTCTATCACTCTTGTCTCCAATGCTCCGCAAACAGGACAGCGCATCTTATCCCCTACACACTATATACACCACACCTCTAAATTATAACACTATATACAGCGATTAGAGAAGTCCTTCTACCTGAAGGCAATGATATTTTACTTCTAGTAATAATATTTTGTGAAAGAGGTGAAATACATAAAAAAGCGGAGCGAGAACGCGTTCTTTAAATTTTTCACTGCAATAAAGCAGGCAAGGTGCCTCTTAACGCAGAGAAACTTATGGCGAACGCATCTCGCTCCGGACAAATTCCAGCAAATAACCGGTTAAATACTTAAATGATTATTTTTTCTTCAGGACAGATTCCAAGACGTCCATGCCTTTTTTTACCAGAGCCATGTCGGCCTGACTGCCCATGTGCCCGATGCGGAAAACTTTGCCTGCCAGAGCACCATAGCTTCCGCCTACGCCAAGCCCCTCTTCTCTTAGTGCCTTGTCCAGCTCTTCCCACGTCCATCCGTGAGGGACTTTGATCGCCGTCACTGTTGGTGATGCCAGCTCCGCCTTGCGGGCGTAAAGTTCAAGCCCCATGGCTGCCGCACGGGCGCGGCAGTAAGATGCGGCCTCCTCGTGTCTGCGGTATGAGTTTTCCAGACCTTCGGATAATATCGATTTTAGGGCGATATTGAGAGCCGCATTGGCATGCCAGTTGTGGGTGCAGGGCATGAAGCCCTTCTTTGTCACCTCACGCCATGGCAGCATCGCATCATAGCCAAAGTAGCCTACCCGCTCCGCCGCTTTCCACGCCCTCTCACTGACAGTGAGTATAGAAAGGTCAGGCAACAGAGAGAGGCACTTCTGGCTTCCCAGCAGTCCCAAGTCAATTCCCCACTCGTCCACCTTTACATCTGCCCCCACCGCACTGGCGACAAAATCCACACAGAATAGTGCGCCGCTCTCTTTCACTATGAGAGCGACATCGGCAATGGGATTCAAAAGTCCGCTTGGTGTTTCACAGTGAACCGCCGTTACCATGTAGGGTTTAAAAGAGGATATTTGTGCGCGCAGCTCTTCTAAGCTAACAAACTCGCCGTCTGCCGCTTCGAGAATTTTGACTTCTGCGCCCAGCGTTTCCGCCATCTCGCCAAACCCTCTGCCAAAGATTCCGTTTGAAAGTACCAGCACACGGTCTTTGGCCTTGACGGTGCTTTTCAGTGCCCCCCAGAGAATCAGCATCGCCTCTCCTGATTGAATGGTAACTTCGTTTTTGGTTTTTAAAATTTGCTGTAGAAGCTCCTGGTTTTCCCCAAGCAGAGCATAGAAATCCTTTTCGAGATCGGAGCTTCCGTAATCAGTGAGGTAGGCTTCACGATATTTGCGCGGAACAGATACTGGCCCCGGAACAAGAGGAATTTTGTATGTTTGCATAGTTACTGACTCCCTTCCTGTAATTAATAAAAGTTAATAAAAAAGCGCCGGACATGTTTGTCCGACACTTTTTATCACAATTAACAGGATGTGCGAATTAAGATAAGGAGGAAAGGTACTTCTGGACTTCCGCCTTAACTCTGTTACCGTCCGCCTGACCCTTAGCAGCAGCAATTACCTTGCCCATCATCTTACCCATATCTTTGGGTCCTGAAGCGCCGATTTGAGAAGCAATTTCAGCCACAATCTTCGCCAGGTCTTCATCAGAAAGCTGGGCGGGCTGGTAAACTTCTAGAATTTTAGCTTCAGCAAGCTCTGAATCTGCTCTGTCAGCAACGCCGCCGGCCTTGTACATTTCAGCGGCCTCAATGCGCTGCTTAATGAGTCTGCGCACAAGAACAAGCACATCATCGTCAGTCAGAGGGGTATCTTTGCCCTTTTCAATCTGAGCGAGCTGGATAGCAGACTTCAACATGCGTAGCACAGAAAGCTTAAGCTCATCTCTGCTTTTCATCGCTGCAATCATATCGTTTTGAATCTGTGTCACAAGGTTAGACATGACTAATAATCAGCCCTCCTGCCCTTGTTTCGGGCCATTTCGGCCTTCTTACGTTTCTTGATTTCGCTGGGTTTCTCGTAATGTTCATGCTTCTTAGCTTCACGAAGCACGCCCACCTTACGAAGCTCACGCTTAAAACGTTTCAGCGCGTCTTCGATCGACTCGTTATCGCGTCTGGTTACGGTGGTCATCTACATTCCCCCCTTTCTCAGCCACTTACAAAACAATAATAAAAAAATGTGCAAGCGGGGATAAACACCAAGACATTGTATCCTACAATCCCCTTCGGCACAAGCACCAAATAACAATTTTTATGAAAACAAATTATAGAAATATTAGCAAAAGCAATTTTTGCTAAACCGCATTACCTTTTGCCGTACTGATTTGCCGATTTATGCGAAAAATAGTAAGCTCTTTGGCAAAAGTCCTTTAGCCGGCGGCGAGTTTGTTGGTTCTTTTAAGATATTTCGCCGGGATGGGATAGTCCAGCTTCCAAGTGACATTCATCGGCTTGCTGCCCTCATGTTTTAGGTATTCCACAGGGCCAAGATAGGTGTATGGAGCCGTGCCGGAGATATCTTTTCTGTATTCTCTGACAAAGAGCAGCACCTTGCCGCCGGTGCTTCGCTGGTTTATATACCTCTCCCCCGTCGCCGAATTCTCTGAGGTTAGGCTCTGGCTCTGCCAATGGAACAGCTCCGCATTGATGGAGTAGTCGTCATACATCGTGGTCGGAGAATAATCTTTTTCCGACTTATTCAGAGTTACCCAAAGCAGATCAGTTTTTTTCTGCGGCAGATATTTGACTCCTTCACGTACACTTGCAGGGTTAAGATGATCCATGGCTATCAGTATCTGGTTCTTTGTGTAGGAACAGTGTAGTTCCAGCGGACATTCGTAGCCTAGGTTAGCGTCCTCGCCGACAACATCAATATTATCATCGTTATAACGCAGCAGAGCCAATGTCTCTTGAAGCATCACGGGAGAGTTCATCAATTCATCCAGTATATCACCGATTTTTTCATAACTGCGCGGCACCGCTTCTGCGGGGAGAAGCGTGTGGTAGAACATTTGCAGCATCTTTTTTTCGTTTTCGGGGAGCGTACTAAAATCAACGGGCGCACCTTCCAAAAGATGCGTGATAAATGTCAGCCATTTGTGAGAGTTGATTGCGCATAAGCGCGGGAAAGCTTTAGTCATCATCATCTCCGCCGGCTCGCTGTAATCGGCAGTCAAACCTGCTCTGACACACAGGCGCGAAAAGCTGTTTTCCCGCAGATAGATGGTTCGCACGTCCAAATGGTAGTAATTGGTAAAATTGGTGATTGTCAGCGGCAGTCCGCTCTCATCAGCAAAAGAACGCAGTCTCTCTATCAGCCCAGCGGTGGAATTGAAGGACTGCTTGATATTTTCCAAGATATACTCTGCGGCCTTCCGTTCCAATTGTATGTAACAACCCTTGGGAAGCGAGACAAATCCCTCTTTTATCTCTTTGCGGACACTGAGATCTGTACGCGCAAGCAGTGCGGAGAATTTATCCTCAAAATTATATTTATGGTTGGCATGCCCAATAAAGTCAAGTACAGTGAGGCATTCTTTGTTTTCACAACGACGCAGCCCACGCCCAAGCTGCTGCAAAAAGACGGTTAAACTCTCAGTCGGACGCAAAAAGAGGACAGTATTTATCTCGGGGATATCAATTCCCTCATTGTAGAGGTCAACGACAAAGATAAAACGGTATCTGCCGCAGACAAGGTCTCTCTTGGCTTCTTCTCTCACTGAATCAGAAGTGTCTCCATGCAAGGCTGCAGAGGTAATGCCCTGTTTATTGAAGAAATCCGCCATAAATTGCGCATGTTTGACGGAGACACAAAAACCCAGTCCCTTAACCTCGTTAATATCGGTAACGTATTTATTGACCGCGGCAATAATATCAGCGGCGCGTCTGTCGGCGATTACGCCTTGCAGTGAGTAAAGGTTTGAGAGCTCCGTTTTATCATAACCGCCCCTCACCCAGCGCAGCGCGCTTAGGTCAGCCTCGTCAGAAACGCCGAAATATTGAAAGGGCGAGAGCAGTTTACGTTCAATCGCTTCGGGCAGGCGAATCTCCGCAGCTATTCTATTATCAAAATACTCAAGCACACTTCGTCCATCCATTCTTTCCGGAGTGGCAGTAAGTCCCAAAAGTATTTGCGGACGGTAATATTGCAGCAGTTTTTGGTATGTCGGCGCAGCCGCATGGTGAAATTCGTCTACGATGATAAAATCATAATAATCCTCAGAGGTTAGGGAGGTCATATCCACAGAGTTAAAGCTCTGTATGGACATAAAGAGATGTTCAATACTGTCAGGTTTGTGGTTTCCCACATATAGCTGTCCAAAGTTAGCGTCTTTCAGAACCCCGCGGAAGCAGCACACGCTTTGCGTCAATATTTCTTCCCTGTGGGCGATAAAGAGCAGCCTGCATGGGCTGAGAGGGTTTTCTTTGACATAACGTTTGTAGTCAAAAGCGGAGATAACTGTTTTTCCCGTCCCCGTGGCGGCGACGATTAAATTACGCATGCGTTTGTGTATTCTGCGCTCCGCGGCGATTTTTTCAAGGATTTCCTGCTGGTAGGAATATGGCTCGATATCAAAACCATATGAAGAAAAACTTAAGAGGCCAACGTTTTTTTCAGCGTTCAAAGCCTTCTCAAGTTTTGCTCTGTCCGCACTGCGGTATAGCGTGAAGTCAGGGGAATTCCAGTAGCTGTCGAAGGTCGCAGCGATTTTTCTAATCGTTTGCGGCATATCTTTTTGGGTGACTTTTAAGTTCCACTCCAAACCGCTGGACATCGCCGCATTTGAAAGATTCGACGAGCCAATGTAGGCGGTCGTAAAACCGCTCTCGCGCGCAAACATGTAGGCTTTGGCGTGAAGGCGTGTGACGGTTGTGTCATAGGAAAGCATTATCTCTGTATTGGGGAGAGCCGCCAGCTCTTCCACGGCTTTTACATCTGTCGCCCCCATATAGGAGGTTGTAATCACCCGCAAACGTCCGCCGCGTGCGGTAAATTCACGCAGCTCGCTGATTATCAGTCTCAAACCGCTCCATTTAATGAAGGAGACCAGCATATCAATATTATCACAGGAAACGATCTCTTTCTTTAGCTCCGTAAACATCTGCGGTTCATTGACAGAACCAGTGAAAAGCGAACTCTCCGCCAAGGAGGTCTGCGGACGCGGTATCGGCGCGTCGGGACGAAGAGCATAGATGCTGTTCCTCATATTGATGAAGGCTAAGAGTTCTTCCGCACTTTCATCTACTGCCATCTCGGAAAAATCTTCTCCTACAGCTTCCGCCGTAACCGCCTCAACAATTTTGTTGACAAAGGCTACACGCTCATGGAGAGTTTTCGTCTCGTCTTCACACTCAACATAAGTGAGAGCCTTATACACTACCTCTGAGAGGTATTTTGCTAATATCACCGCTGATTCGGCCGCATCTATTTTTACGGTGCGCACAATCTTGTCCGCCGCAGCGTCCAGCTCTTTGCGAAGCACCTTATTAATTATCTGCTCGTATAGACCGCTTTTGAGAGTCACTCCCACGCCGCCGCCTCCAGACTGTTATCCGATACGCCAGTATCAGTGAATGTATGAACATATTTAATCAGCAGAGCCCGCCCTCCGCAAAAGCACTGTACAGCATTAAACACAGCACAGCAGAATTATAAAAAAAGCAGTTTAATCTTTTTGCTTGAGTGGTAACGCGCGGTATCTTTGATGAAAGCTCCAACACTGTAATAAATATTGCGCCGATAAAATATCTTCCCTTTATCCGAATAAGTAACGACAGCAAACTCTTTTTGCTATATTACATTGCCAAAATCATTATCATCATCTAAGTCAGCAACACCATCGCAAGTTAGAATACCATTATAGTATCTTTGCGGGAATACAGTCGTCAAAGAGGCTGGCATCGTGCCGTCATCTTTCGCTGACACCCTGACATAGTGGGGGGTTAGCCCTCTGATGACTCCGCCGTTACGCTCTTCCACCAGTATTTCCGATTCCGTATTAATCCAGCGCAGGCAATACCGACGATGAAGCTCTTCCGCGGCTGCTAAAGCCTCTGCCACCCTCTCGTGCACCGTATTTTCCGGCGGCAGCGTCATCTTCGCGGCATCAGTTCCCTCCCTCGGAGAGTAGGGGAAGACATGTACCTTGCCAAAGGCGGTCTCTTTGATAAAGTCCATACTGTTTTTAAAAGCAGCGTCATCTTCTCCGGGAAATCCAACCATTAGGTCTGTGCTGATGTGCAAATCATCTCCGAGATGCTTTCTGGCGCGATCTGCCATTTTTTTAAATCCGGCGCTGTCGTAGCCACGTCTCATTAAATTCAAAACTCCATCATCGCCGCTTTGAAGCGGCATGTGAAGGTGTCTGCAAAATGCCGGAGTCTCCGCCAAAGCTTCAAGCAAAGCATCGTTGACGGCAAAGGGCTCTATCGAGCCAAAGCGCAGCCTACGCAAACCTTTTATTGAGCCAATAAGGCGCACTAATCGTGGCAGGTTGTCGTACAGACCTATGTGTACACCGGTAAGGACAATTTCCGGACAACCGGATGCGACAATTCTTTCCGCTTCTTTTACCGTTTCGCCAAGGTCTCGGGAGACTGGGTTGCCCCTCACATAGGGAACTATGCAGTAGCTGCAGTAATGGTTACAGCCGTCCTGAACTTTGAGAAAAGCTCTTGTGTGCAGACGCGGACGGTCTAGGGTTAAACTGTCCCATGATGGCTCTGTGAGGATGTCCTCAGGCAGCAGCACCGAAAAGGCGTCGGCTTTGCTGTTTTGCAAATATTCGTGAGCAAGCTGCGGGATAAGGTGCTTGAGCCTATTGCCGACGACAATATCCAATCCCAGAGCGCATCTCTCTTCTTCGTTAATTTTTTGAGCATAGCAGCCGCAGGCTATTATTAAAGATTCAGGGCGCTCTCGTCTGATTCTGCGAATGAGTTTACGGCACTTGCGGTCAGCTTGAGCTGTAATTGTACAGGAGACAATGACGGTTATGTCCGCGGATTTCTCGTCATAAATGGCTCCCGCCGCTTCCAATGCAGCAGCAATCGCCTCTCCCTCATACTGGTTGGTACGGCAGCCCTGTATAATTATTGAAAATGTTTTATCTGCTAATATTCCCATTTTAAATTCCGTTCTCCGATACATTGAGTGCGAACCATGAACATGCGGCTGCTACAGCGGTACTGGCACGGAGGATTCTTTTGCCTAGACTCACAGGGATAAAATCTTTATCCAAAAGAAGTCTACTCTCTTCCGATGTCCAGTCCCCTTCAGGTCCTATGGCGACAGACAGTTTATCCGTTTCCCGCAAAGATTTGAGGGGCAGTGCGGACGGTGCGAGCAGCGCCGCATATTTAACCCGCGGCAGAGAATTAAAGTTAAATTTGCTAAGGGTGCAGGGTGCAGTCAAATACGGCGGGCGAGCTGAGCCGGCCTGCTTAGTGGCCTCATCCAAAATTTTGCGCCAGCGAACCATTTTTTCATCAAGTTTTTTGCCCTCGTAGCGAGGAACAGAACGCTCACAAGCAAGCAAGTGAATGGTATGCACACCGATTTCCGCCGAAAAACGCAGCGCATCGTCAAACTGTTCATTTTTCAGCAGGGCCAGCAAGAGGTGTATTTCAGGCACCATCAGCGGCTCCCGCTCACGAGAGACCTCCTCGGCAAGAAATGCGTCCCCTTCACAAAGCAGCTTCAGCTCCAACCGCTCTCCATTAAGCAGCCCTTCTACTAAAGAGCCGCTGCAGCAGCGGCGCACCCGTACAAGATGGTGCGCCTGCTCAGCATCTATCAGCCACTTATTATCTGATTTAACGCAGCTCTCAAGCCGAAGTCTTGGCAGCGACACCCCACCATTCTCCCTTCACAAGCTCTTTTACGACAACCATTTTGGCGGCGGAGAGAGCTTCAAGGAAGATTGAACGTTCCTTTTCCAGCATTCCGGAAAATATTCCCAGCCCCTTGGAACCAATCACCGCGGGAACATCCGCGACCATCGAAGAGAGCGGGTCTATAAGGATATTAGCCGTCAGAATATCCGCAGTATGGCCAAAATCCTTAAGCAAATCTCCCGTGCGCAAGTCAATCTTTCCCAAGTCCAGATCGTTCAGCTCAAAATTTTTGCGGACTTCTTCAATTACAGTTGGGTCGATATCGCGGGCATAAGCCTTCTCCGCCCCCATCTTGAGAGAGCATATTGTCAATATACCTGACCCTGTGCCAATATCGGCAGTTGTCATTCCAGGGCGGATAAACTCTTCAAGAAGTTCAAGCACTATCTGAGTACTCTCGTGATAACCTGTACCAAAAGCACTGCCAGGGTTAATATAGAGGGGCATTCTATCCTTTGGCTCTGTGCCTCTGTGCCAAGGAGCCAGCACTACCAAGCCTTTGCCCACAGGAAGCGGAGGAAAGGCCTCTTCAGCAGCCACATTCCAGGGCTGGTTCTCAATTTTCCCGAAATCTTCTATACAGACTGAAGACCATTCTTTCATCGCTTCAAGCAGAGACTTTTTCCAAAAGGACAGGTCTTCATTGCTTCTGTAGTACATCCTCAGACGCGCACCGCCTGTGGGAAGCTCTTGGAGTTCTGTGCCGATGCTCCCAGTTATGTCAGCCAGCGAGAATAGAGTGTCGTCCTCTCCTGTGTTAGCTGAAATGGTAATGTACCACCAATAGCTATCATTTGTGTTCATAAGCTCAGCTCCTTTGCTGATGTCGCAATTAGTTTATTGTAACCCATAAATTAAAGGAGCGCACCGTAATCTTCTGTGTCATTCGTATTAAAATAAGTTTTTATTACAACAAAGTCCCCTCCGCATCAGCAGAGGGGACTTTGTTTAATACATGTATATGATTTTATTTCTTTTTACCGCCAAGATATGCAGCTTCAATCTCCGGATTCTTAAGCAAATCGGGGGAGTTGCCTTCCATGGTAATCTTACCGGTTTGGAGAACATAGGCGCGGTGAGAGAGCAGCAGCGCCTTGCGGGCGTTCTGCTCGACAATAAGAATCGTCATTCCGAGGAGCTTATTAACCTCTGTCAGTTCTTTAAAAATTTCGTTAATAATGATCGGTGCCAGACCCAAAGAAGGTTCGTCAAGCAAAAGAACCCTCGGCTGAGCCATCAGCGCGCGTCCTATTGCCAACATCTGCTGTTCACCGCCGGAGAGAGTCCCTGCATATTGATTGTGACGTTCTTTGAGGCGGGGGAAAAGGTGGTAAACCTTTTCAAGCTGCTCAGCGATAGCACTTCTGTCTTCCAGAGGAAAAGCACCCATTTCAAGGTTTTCGTATACAGTTAGAGGAGCAAAGACCTTTCTTCCTTCAGGAGAAAGACTGACCCCTGCTTTAACTATCTGATAACTCTTGGTGGGCAGAGGTATACCGTCAAGGAGAACCTCTCCACCTGCGCGGGGAACAGCACCAACGATAGCACTCATCATCGTGGACTTACCGGCGCCGTTAGCACCGATAACCGCAACTATCTCTCCGGTATAGACGTCAAGGTCAGCACCCTTCAAAGCCTGGATGGCTCCGTAGTTTACTGTCAGGTTCTTAATAGAGAGGATAGGTTTTCTCTCTTCCATAGCCTATTCCTCCTCTCCGAGATATGCTTTGAGAACTTCTGGATGGTTCTGAATATACTCCGGGTCGCCCTCAGCTATTTTGGCACCAAAGTTCATACAGACAATGTGAGGGCAGATAGCCATAACCATATCCATATGGTGCTCAATCAAAAGAATCGTCAGGTTAAAATCTTTGTGTATACCTGTTATCAAAGTATTGAGCTGCTCGACTTCTTCCGCGTTCATGCCGGCGGCGGGCTCGTCAAGAAGCAGAAGTTCCGGGCCGAGGGAGATTGCGCGGGCAATCTCCAAACGCCGCTGAAGTCCATATGGAAGAGTACCTGCGGCCTGATTCGCTCTGTCAGCAAGTCCGACTCTCTCAAGAAGCTCCATGCTCTCTTTGCGAGCAGCAGCCTCTTTGCTCCTCCAGCGTCCCAGATGGCTTACAGCCTCAAAAAACCCGTATTCATAATGCTGCTGTGCTGCTGTCATAACATTCTCCAGCACTGTGGAGGCTGCGAAAAGCCTGAGGTTTTGGAATGTACGGGCGATGCCCAATGAAATGACCTGGAATGTTTTTAGTTTGTTGATATTCTTCCCTTTAAATTCAATTTCACCGTTCGTCACATCATAAACACCGGTAATAAGGTTGAAGATAGTAGTCTTGCCGGCGCCGTTCGGACCGATAAGTCCTGCAAGCTCACCCTTTTCGATAGAAAAGGTCATATCTTTAACAGCCTGGACGCCTCCAAAGGCTTTGTTGACGCTTTTTAGTTCGAGAACAGCAGCCATTAGTTAACGCCCTCCTCTGTTGAGACCGTCTTCTTTTTACGAGAGAAGACACCTTTAATATAATCTTTTGTAAGTTCGCTGGTGCCCATAATTCCTTCAGGACGAAGAACCATGACAAGAACCAAAACCAGTCCATAAACAAGCATACGATACTGTGAAATCGGGCGGAAAACTTCTGTGACCAGTGTCAGAATTGTTGTGCCAATAAGGCAGCCGCTCATTGAGCCGAGTCCGCCGAAAACGACGACAGAGACAAGCTCCGTGGATTTCGCCATGTCAAACATGACCGGCTGAATGAAGGACATGAACCCTCCAAGAAGGGCCCCTGAGACGCCGCAGTAAAAACCCGATATCGCTAAGCTGAATACTCGGAATCTGGCTGTGTTAAAACCTAGCAGTGAAGCGGCTACATAGTCGTCACGACAGGCCTTAAAGGCACGCCCGTAACTGCTATTTACCAGGAAGAACATCGCCACCCCCATGATTAGCAGAAAAGCAAGAGCAACAGGCATAGTTGTATATGCGTCTATTCCCGGATAACCGCGGGCTCCGCGTGTGACACCTTCCCAGTTTTCAATTATCAGTCTGATTGCTTCTCCAAGTCCCAGAGAAGCAATGGTGTAGTAGTCGCCTACAAGCTTCAATGTCGGAATACCGATAAGGTATGCGAAGACCATCGCCAATAGTCCTCCGGCGATAATAGCCGGAATGAAATGAACTCCGTATTCGACAGTGAGAATTGCCGTAGTGTAAGCCCCAATTGCCATATAACCTGCATGACCTAGCGTGAATATTCCGGTAAATCCTGTAAAAAGAGATACACCGAGAGCAGCAATGCAGTTAATAGCAAGGAGCGTGATTATACCTGTTGCGTAACCGTCCATCTGAAAAACCTACACTTTCTCGCCGACGGATTTTCCGAACAATCCCGTCGGACGGATAATCAGTGTCACGATGAGCAGCCCAAAGACCACGAGGTCACGGAACTGGCTGGAGATGAAGCCGGCGGTAAGCATCTCCGCCAAACCAAGGATAAGGCTGCCGACAACAGCACCGGGAAGCGAACCCAGTCCGCCGATGACAGCGGCAACAAAAGCCTTTGTCGTAATCATACCCAGCTGAGGATATAGTGTATAGCGAACAGAGAGGAATATGCCGCCAACGCCGGCAAGAAGCCCGGCCACAAAAAAGACGATGCCGATAAGCCTGTTAACGTTTACGCCCATCAGCCCCGCCGTTTTCAGGTTATATGATGCGGCGCGAATGGCAAGACCCCATTTTGTCTTTGTAAGGAACAGCTGCAGCCCCACTAAGAAGACAACGGCCGTAACTAGCGAAAGAATGTCAAACGCACTGGTTGTCGCCAGTCCGAAGAAATTTACCGGTTGAGTCGGGATTACCGGAGGAAGGGCTCTGAAACGTCCGCCGACGGTAACAACGAAGATATTCTCGATAACGATACTCATACCCATCGAGGCAATCAGCATATAAAGTGTGATAGGCGTACGTTCACGAATTGGTTTATACGCGAGTCTTTCAACAATTACTGCCGAAAGACCGGCACCGATAAGGGCGGCAAAGGAAGCCAGCCATATATTCATTCCAAATGTTCTGAGCGCGAAATAGCAGATATAACCGCCGATGACTAGGAATCCGCCATGTGCGAAGTTGGAGAAAAGAAGTATTGAATATACAAGAGAGTAGCCAACTGCGATAAGAGCATAAACGGAACCCAACGACAGACCGTTGATAATCTGCTGGATAATTGAATCCAAATGAAACACCTCAACCTTCCCAGAGTATTACCATTTTAGCGACCCCACTTAAGGTCGAAAAAGTGGGGCCTGGGGATAAATCGCCAAGCCCCTCAACAAAAAACAAACTAGCTTATTTCGGTTCGACTTTCTTGTAGAAACTTGTCTTAAGATCGTCTCCGACCTTGAGGATTATACCTGCTTTGTTAAGCGGGTTATGTGTGGCAGGATCCATTGTCAGTGTAGCGTGGTTAAGCTTCAGGTTCTTTGTTGTTTCGAGAGCCTTCGCGATTGCCGGACCTTCAGCCTTACCGGCACGTTTGATGGCGTCTACGAGCCAATATGTTGCGTCATATGCCATTGTTCCGTTTACGAATTCTTTACAGTCATCTTTGTAAACTTTCTTATAGCGGGCAAAGATAGGTGCCATGCCTGGGTCTCCGAGGTATGTGTGGTTAATCCAGTATGTGCCCTTCATTGCTGAGCCGGCGATTTCATTCATGAATTCAGCATAGCCGTCGCCGCCGATGATGGTGACTTTAAGTCCGAGTTCCTGAGCCTGTTTGATGGCGAGAGCCATGTCTTTGCCCATGCCCGGGAGGAAGAGAACGTCAGCGCCGGAATCTTTAACTTTTGTAAGCTGGGCGCGGAAGTCAACGTCTGTTTCACGGAAGCCTTCGTCAGCTACGATCTTGCCGCCGAGTTTCGTATAGCTCTTTGTGAAGAACTCACGAAGTCCCTGTGCATAGTCAGAACCAACGTTGTAAAGGATAGCAGCTTTATGTTTTTTGAGATCTTTGTACGCTAGGTCAGCTGCGAGTGAACCCTGATAGGGGTCTGTGAAGCAAATGCGGAATGAGTATGGACGTACTTTTCCTTTGTTATCTACTGTTACGAGCGGGTTAGTTCCTACTGTAGAGATCTGAGGTGTGGTGCCCTTAGCGACGATAGGGGCTGTGGCAATATTGATACCGCTTGAGTTTGCTCCGATAATAGCGCAGACTTTGTCGCTTTCAATCATACGGCGCACGGCGTTGACTGCGTCTTCGTTACGGGTCTTTGTATCATAGGGGATAAGTTCGATTTTGCGGCCGAGGACTCCGCCCTTTGCGTTAAGGTCAGCAACTACCATTTTAGCCATATTTACTTCGGTAATTCCATACTGTGCATAGTCTCCTGTAAGAGCTGCCAAGTATCCTATTTTGATGGGTTCTGCCGCAAATGCGGCTGATGCTGCGCAAATTACAAAAATAACTGCCAAGACTGCTAGTATCTTCTTCAATAGATTGCACCTCCAATAATGTTGTGGAAAATTTCGGTTCTGAACTTTTGCCGAGCGATTCCAAAACTTACTGCTTGTGCCTCACCTCCTCCGCTGCGTATACAAAATTGCGACTTCCCTAAATTTATGGGCAATTCTGTTTACATTCTTTATTCTATTATCCATTTCATCATCTGTAAAGAAAAAAATTGATTTTCCATAATTATTCACGTAAATTTCTGAATTGTAGCTTTTAATCAGTTCAATTTTAGCAAAAAAAAGAAGCGTGCAAACACATTCGTGTCGCACACTTCTAAAAATATTTATATTCTTATTTAAGGTTCATTTTACTTTGTGAATTTTTCAAAAAAACCTTCTCGTGTCTTCACCTGAACCTTCATTTCTTTTGCCAGTGCCTCAAGAAGCTCACGTTCTTTTGAAGACGGGCTTTTTATGACGCCCACACGCACCAAAATATTCATATCACCGTGTCCGCCGCCCCTTAAGCGCGGCATTCCGCGTCCTTTGATGCGAAGCTTGGAACCGGGCTGTGTCCCGGCCGGAATATCTAAAGTTTCTGAACCGTCGAAGGTTTCTATTTTAACTTCGCACCCCAGAGCGGCCTGAGGATAGGCAATGTCAACAGAGGTGTTCAGGTCGTCGCCCTTACGCTGAAAACGCCTGTCCTGCCTGACTTCGATAAGGATGAAGAGATCCCCCGTAGGGCCCCCGTTGAGTCCGGCCTCACCCTGGCTGGAAACTCTGAGCCTAATTCCCGTATCAACCCCAGCAGGTATTTTGACTTCCACAGAGTGCTGTTTACGGATGCGTCCCTGCCCTTTACACTCGCGGCACGGAGTGGAGATTATCTTCCCCTTGCCTTTACAGTTGGGACAAGACGCCATCTGAGACATCTGTCCAAATGGTGTATTTATAACCTGCTGAACCTGCCCGCGTCCGCCGCAGGTAGGGCAGGTCTCAACCTTTGAACCTGGCTCAGCGCCGTTACCTCCGCAGTGAGGACATGTTTCTAAACGTGGAATTTCTATTTTCTTGCTTACGCCGCGAAAGGCATCCTCGAGTGAGATTTGCATAGTGTACTCAAGGTCACTGCCTCTTTTGGGGCCGTTGGGATTTGACGAACGCCGGCTTCCGCCGAAGCCTCCCCCGAAAAGGTCGCCGAAGAGGTCTCCAATATCTGCACCGCCAAAACCGCCGAAGCCACCAAAGTCACCACCGCCCGGAGGCATATCTCCAACATATCCGAACTGGTCGTATTGCGCACGTTTTTGCGGATCACTAAGTACCTCGTTGGCCTCATTGATCTCTTTGTATTTTGCTTCAGCCTCCGCATCACCCGGATTCGCATCCGGGTGATACTTCCTTGTAAGCTTGCGGTAGGCTTTTTTGATTTCATCAGCCGAGGCCCCCCGCCCAACACCCAATATGTCGTAATAATCTTTTTTTCCGGGAGCAGCCATCAGCGCTTCACCTCAATTACTTGTTGTCTTCTTCGTGGAATTCCGCATCCACCGTGTTTGAATCTCCAGCGTCCTGCTGCGGAGCTTCTCCGCCCTGCGCCTGCTGCGCAGCCTGAGCTTTGGCATAAGCCTTTTGCGCAATTGGGTGCATGGAGGTCATCAGGGCTTCAATTGCGTCCTTAATGGCCTTGGGGTCTTCTCCTGTGAGCAGATCACGGAGCGCCTTGATCTTCTCTTCCACCGCGGCCTTTTCTTCCGCAGTGGCTTCGTCACCGAGATCTTTCAGTGATTTTTCCGCATTGTATGCCGCACTGTCACCTTCGTTGCGGGCATCAATCAATTCCTTTTTCTTCTTGTCTTCGCCTTCGTTTATTTCTGCGTCACGGCGCATTTTTTCAATTTCTTCATCGGAAAGGCGTGAAGACTGTATGGTTATGTTCTGTACTTTGCCTGTAGCCTTATCCTTCGCAGTAACGTTGACAATGCCGTTGGCGTCGATGTCAAATGTTACCTCTATCTGAGGAATGCCTCTCGGTGCCGGCGCGATACCGTCGAGGAAGAAGCGTCCAAGAGAAACGTTGTCTCCCGCCATCGCGCGTTCACCCTGAAGCACGTGAATCTCCACCTGGGGCTGGTTATCGGCAGCGGTTGTGAATACCTGGCTCTTTGAGACAGGTATTGCGCTGTTCTTCTCGATAATCTTCGTAAATACCCCTCCGAGTGTCTCAAGCCCCAAAGAAAGCGGGGTTACATCGACAAGAACTATTCCTTTGTGTTCGCCTGAAAGGATAGCGCCCTGTATTGCAGCTCCAACGGCGACGCATTCATCGGGGTTGATGCCTTTTGTAGGCTCTTTGCCGAGAAGTTCTTTTACTTTGCGCTGAACCATCGGCATACGGGTTGAACCGCCGACAAGGAGGATCTTGTCTATTTCTGCTGTCTGGAGCCCCGCATCTTTAAGCGCAGTGCGTACGGGCTGAACAGTTCTGTCGAGAAGGTCTCTTGTAAGCTCTTCAAACTTCGCTCTGGTCAGTGTCATTTCAAGGTGCTTAGGACCGTTCTGGTCTGCGGTGATAAAGGGGAGCGAGATTGAGGTCTCCGCCATTGAGGAGAGTTCGACTTTCGCCTTCTCCGCAGCTTCGCGCAGTCTCTGTGCGGCCATTTTATCCTTACGCAGGTCAACGCCGTCGCTCTTTTTAAACTCTTCCGCCATCCAGTTCATAACCGCAGCATCCCAGTCGTCACCGCCAAGCCTGTTGTCGCCTGAGGTGGAAAGGACTTCGAATACACCGTCTCCCACGTCAAGAATGGAAACGTCAAACGTACCGCCGCCAAGGTCGAAAACCATGATCTTGTGGTCGCCATCTTTGTTAGCTCCGTAGGCGAGACATGCCGCCGTAGGCTCGTTGATTACACGGAGAACTTCAAGACCTGCGATTGTGCCGGCATCTTTTGTCGCCTGACGCTGGGCGTCGGTGAAGTATGCAGGGCAGGTGATAACAGCTTTAGTTACTGTACTTCCGAGATACTCTTCCGCGTCTCTCTTGAGCTTCTGGAGGATCATTGAAGAAATCTGCTGCGGCGAGTACTGCTGGTCATCTATTTTGACCTTATAGTCGCTGCCCATCTCACGTTTTATCGAGATTATTGTGCGTTCGGGGTTGACAATCGCCTGGCGTTTTGCAAGCTGCCCCACAAGTCTCTCATTGTCTTTGGTAAACGCGACTACTGAAGGTGTGGTTCTGGCTCCTTCCGGGTTGGGGATAACAGTGACGTTGTCCCCTTCTTTCACTGCCACGCAGCTATTGGTGGTACCAAGGTCGATTCCGATAATTTTTTCCATTTATATCCCATCCTTTTATGTATAAGTATTGTTTCCCTGTTTCACTGAATTTATGCACAAAGCGCGGCAAAACGCTTTTGTGTCACTATTATTTGATATATTTACCCACTCTTACCTGAGGAGCGCGTATCACTCTGCCTGCAAGTTTGTAGCCCTTACGCAAAGCACCGATTATGTGACCGTCTTTTGACTCGTCTTCAATCGGCTCCATAGATACCGCCTCATGGAGAGCCGGATCAAAGGCACCGTCGGTCGGTATCGGTTCAAGCCCTAAGCTGCACATCGCTTCAAGAAACTGCTTAACAATCATCATTATTCCTTTATAGACGCTGCTCTCTCTGTCTTCCACCGCACCACAGACTCTTTCAAGGTTTTCGTAGACAGGCAGAAGGACTTCGATTGATTTCTCTGCAGCGAGCTTTCTGTCACGCTCCCTGTCGCGTTCCACCCTGGTTCTGAGGTTATAGTAGTCAGCGCGGGCTCTCGCAGCTTCTTCAGTCAGAGACTTAATTTCTGTCTTGGCTTTTTCAATTTCGGACATAAGCGCATCTCTTTCAGCACAGACAGCTTCGTATTGCTCTTTTCCCGCCGACGCGGCTATGGTTGCTTCGCAATCCTGCTCAGGCTGAGTTTGTAAATTTTCTTCCATGTTTTTTTTCCCTTTATTAAACATTTATTCTTTGCCCTCCAGTTCAGACTCCGGTTCCAAAGTCTGAAGTACTCTGTCTATTGTCGAAATTACTTTTTCGTAATCCATGCGGTCGGGACCGATAACCCCGATCACTGCTTTTTGTCCGTTTGTAACAGTGGAAGCAGCTACAAGAGCTGATTTTTTCATCGCAGGAGAATCGTTTTCATCTCCGATGACAATATTCATCCCTTCGTTGGTGCACCTATTTACCAAATCAATCATGCTCTCTTCCTGCTCCAGGAATGAGTAGAGCGTCTGTATTCTGCTTAAGTCCTGAAAATCAGGAAGATTCATCATATAGATCATCAAATTGTTAAAAACTTTTACTTCCGGCACGGCCATGACGTACTCCAGTTCTCTTAACGCCCCTTCGCAGGCGGACTGATATTCCCGCAGCTCACTGGCAAGGTAAGAGCGCAAAGAGGTTTTCAATTCCGTCCAAGTGCAGCCCGAAAAAAGATTAACCTTACGCGAAAGTTCATCAAGATAATCCTGAGACATATCCCACGGAACGGGGATAATTTTTTGATGAACAAGCCCTCCCTGAAGGATTACCAGGAGTAAGACGTTTCTCTCGCCGATTCGGACAAAATCAACTCTCTGAAACTTAACCGTATCTAAGGGAGTCAAAGCAGCTACCCCAACATAGTTTGAAACACTGCTTAAAATATCTGACGCCGACTCTAAAGCTCCTTCAATTCCACGCTGGTGTTCGCATAAATTTTTCAGCCAGTCGTTGGAGTGCTTTCTGTAATCAATCCTTTGAAGAACAGAGTCTACATATAGCCGATAACCCTGGGTGGTGGGGACTCTTCCAGAAGAGGTATGAGTCTGTTTGAGAAAACCCATCTCCTCAAGATCGGACATCTCGTTTCTTATCGTAGCGGAACTGTGCCCCGTGAGGTATCTGCGTGAGACCGTTCTGGAGCCGACGCTTTCTCCGCTTCTAATATATTCATAGACTACGGATAGGACAACTTCCAACTGTCTTTCTGTAAGCATCTCACGCCTCCCGTCTTGTTAGCACTCTATCAATACGAGTGCTAATTCATTTTCAACGGGATAAGAATAACAGCCCTCTCTGCAAATGTCAAGACAGGTCAGAGAATCTATCTAGTCAATTTTACGTATTAAAAAACACAGAATAACTACAGGCAAAATATCACAATAAGGTATAATCATTCCGTTTAATATCACTTGGGCAGGCATGGCTTGTATCTTTTTTATCCACGCTAGTGCAGAATACCGCGCCTCATGGCTGATAACGGACCAAACGGCGTTTCCCGCTGATTGCGAACTAAAATCTTCTAATTGTATAAGGAGTCTCGAGAATGGAAACTAAAAAAACAACTATTTACCTCATTCGCCACGGTGAGTGCGCAGGGAACAAAGAAAACAGAATTCGCGGTCACATGGATTTCCCGCTCAACGAAAATGGTATCGCACAAGCGGAAGCTCTCGCAAAAGCACTTAAAGACAAGGGAATAAATCACATTTATTCAAGCCCGCTTTCCCGCGCCGCAAAGACAGCGGAGATAATCAGCCAAACTGTCGGCGCCGATTATGAAACAGACGAAGGCTTTAATAACGTCTGCATCGGCGTATGGGAAAACCGCATAAAATCAGAGCTGGCGGCTGAAGTACCCGAAATGTGGGAAACATGGCTTAACAGGCCTGAAGATTTAGTTATTGAAGGCGGAGAAACTCTAGACAAAGTCAGAGAACGTTCTGTGGCTTCTTTAAACCGTGTTATTGCCGAACACGAGGGAGAAACAGTTGCGATAGTCGGACACAGAG
>RRZU012655152.1_pt1 | contig 31173 bp, 33 predicted proteins | sample 2165561 | NCBI WGS metagenome assembly RRZU01 (sample SAMN10456909, study PRJNA506462) | wastewater metagenome | isolation source: wastewater sludge | place: USA: Moscow, Idaho | reverse complement strand
GGCCGATGCCTACGATATCAAATCACAAATCGGACTGGTTATGCAAAATCCTGCAGTCTATGAAGAATTAACCGTCAGAGAGAATATTGACTACTTCTGCGGGCTCTATGTCAGCGATAAGAAGAAAAGAAAAGACCATGTAGACTGGGCTATTACCTTTGTTCAGCTTGAAAATTTCGAAAAATTTCATCCTTCAAAACTTTCCGGGGGACTTCTTCGAAGATTAAACCTAGCTTGCGGCATTGCCCATAAACCAAAACTGATTATCCTTGACGAACCTACTGTCGCTGTCGATCCCCAAAGCCGAAATAAAATACTGGAAGGAATCAAAGAGCTTCGAGATCAGGGAAGTACGATTCTTTACACCACCCATTATATGGAAGAGGTAGAGGCACTTTGCGACAGGCTTTCTATTATGGATAAAGGGAAAATTCTGGTGACAGGAACTTCTCAAGAAATAAAAGAGCTTTCTCAAAACGGTGATGTTATCTCGATTACTTCCTACGAAATTAATGATCCAATGATCGAAAAAATCAAAGAGCTAAAACATCTCAAGCAATACGATTATAAGCAGGGTAATCTTACCCTTCGTATGGATAAAGGACAGAACGCCTTAACAGAAGTACTTGATTTGTTTGAAGATGAAAACATCTCTATTCATAAAATATCCTTGAAACAACCTTCCTTAAACGATGTCTTCCTTGAAATCACAGGAAAGGAGCTGAGAGATCATGTTTAAAGATATCTTTATCGCTCATGCAAAAATCACCATTCGAAATAAGCAGGACTTCTTCTGGAGTGCTCTTTTTCCCTTTGTCCTAGCTACCTTATTCTACTTTGCTTTTCAAAATGTAATATCAGACGATATTTTCAAGTTAGATCCGATACCCGTAGCTGTCGTGACAGAAGGGGAGTTTACGGACAAAGATGCTTTTATGAACTTTATGAACACTGTAGGCACCAAAAGCAAAGAAGGCAAAGAACATCTTGAACCCATTACAAAAGAAAAAGATTCTTTATTTCACTATATTGTAACAAGCTCTAGTGATGCAGAAAAGCTGATGATAGAAAGAAAGGTCTATGGAACGATAGAAAAGGGGGAGAACTTAGAATTCGTACTCGCTCCCACTTCTGATCCAGATTATAAAGCAGGAATTGTAGAATCCCTACTCAATCAATATCAGCAAAATTATAGTACCTTTACAGAATTAATCAATCAAAAGTCAAAAGAACCCGGCTTTCAGCCAAGCCTTGTAGAAGATATCGTTAAAGAAGCTTCTAATACTGATTCAAAGGGACTAAAAGATATTACCCCAAACCGTCTCTCTTCTCCTTATATCTTTATTTTCTTTTCTCTATTAGGTTATGCTGCTACCTTGGCTATGACGGCAGGAATCTTTTATGTTTCCCAAGAACTAGAGGCCGACTTGTCCGATAATGCCCTTCGGCAAGAAGTTTCCCCGATTCCAAAATATAAACGATTTATCGCTGGAGCACTTCCAAATCTATTATTTCAGATGCTTTTTAGCGGACTCTTGTTTCTCTATCTCAATCTATTAAAGATCGACTTTCGAGAACAGACCCTTTATATTTTGTTATTAGTCGAAATCGGTTGTATTGCAGGATTTTTTATCGGAACAGGTATTGCTACAACTTTCCGAAAATCCAAGAAAATTCTCGAAGGCCTCGCCATTGGACTTCCCTTGTTTTTCGCTTCCCTAGCTGGAATGATGAGTCATGTTGTAGCCTATTATGCAGACAAATATGTACCTTTTTTACAAATGATCAATCCAGTCGCCCGCATTTCAGATGGGATCTACTCCTTGTACTATTATGAAGGATACAGTCGTTATACAGAAAATGTCATAGGCCTTCTTGTAATTTCCATAGTATTTATCCTGATTACTGTCCTCAACTTAAGGAGGAATCAATATGAAAACATTTAAACTTTATTTCAAAATAACAAGAAAATATATCTCACAATTCGTCATACAAATATTGATTTTTATCGCGATCTTCTTCGCCCTAGTAATGAGTTTTGGACAAGACCAAAAAGATATAGCAGAAGTAGACAAAGTGCCTGTCGCTGTTTTCAATGAAGATACGAAAGACGAAATCACAAAATCTCTATTAAAATCAATCGAACCCTCCACAACGCTTGTTTCCATAAAAGAGGATCAAAATTCCATTTCCGATGCCCTCTTCTTTGAAGAAGCGAAATATATTCTAAAGATACCAAAAGGTTTTGGTCAGGCTCTTCGGGAAGGAAAGGAAGATCAAAGACCTATAGAAACATTGAAAGCAATGGACGAAGGATCTGTAACCGTTATAGAATCACAGATCAAACAATTTTTCACCCTTTATAAAGCAAATCAGCTGGCAGAAGGAGGAAGTTTAAGTACTGAAAAGGAAGCAGCTGTACTTCAGAATATCGAAAAAAGCTTTCAAGACCGTATAAAGATCACCTATTTTGGTCAAGATAATAATCGTCAAATCACGCTGGTTTCTACTTTCTTCAAAATTATGTCCTATTATCTTTTTGCAGCATCTATCGCACAAATCGGTTTTACTATGGTTGCAATGGATAACAAAAATATTATAGGAAGAGAAATAGCCAGTGGTTATCCCCAGATCAAGAGAAGTTTGGGACTGTATTTTGCAAGCCTTATCGTTGTCCTATTATTATGGATCATTTCTGTTCTTGTTGGATTTTTCTTCTTCAAAGGAGAATATCTAACAAGCACAACGACCCAGCTTTTTATCCTATCAAGCTTTGTCCATATGATAGCCGTAGGTTCCATTGCCATATTTTTAGGAACCATCGCTCCTAACAAAGGCTTTATCAACTTTGCCAGTACTTTATTCTCCCTTTTTATTGGATTTTCCAGTGGTGTTTTTATCCAAAAAGATCTTGTATGGGAACCGATGAAAAATTTTGCCTATTTCTTCCCCAGTATCTGGCATACTGATTTACTCGACGAAATCCGAAAAACAACGGGTAGTATCGATTGGAATCTCTTCATCAAACCCTTCGCCGTACAGGTTTTAATGGCAACTGCTTTTCTACTATTATCTTTGGCATACCGAAGAAGGAAACAGTTTAAAGGCTTGAGTTAAGAGAAAAAAGTTGAGAGTTGAAATATAGTAGAAAACGTGAGGTAGGTCACGTTTTCTTTTATTTAAAAGGGACTAGAAAAAAGTATCGCTGAGAATGCACCATTGAAATCAACAGTATTTTGTTAAATATATGCATAAACAAACGAGCCCCTTATCCCATTTTTCCCGTGAAGAAAACGTAATGTCTATCTCTTTTTCCACCATATCTTCCCCTCTCACTTTCCGCTCTTTCCCTCTTTTTCCAGCGCTTCTCTCTTTTTTCCGTTCAACTTTTTCACTTCTGACCATTGACAATACTTTATAAGGGCTTTATAATAAAATTAATTAAAACGTTTTAACGGGGAAAATTATGAGAATAACAATTAAAGACGTTGCAAAACGTGCAGGTGTTTCTATTACTACCGTTTCCATGGTACTTAATAACACCCATTACAAAATTAAAGACGAAACTAAGGCAAAGGTTCGCAAGGCTGCTGAGGAACTGGGATATGTGCCAAATAACCTGGCAAAAAGTCTCGTCACACAACGGTCAAATCTAGTGATGCTGATGATTCCAAGTCTTTCTAATCCTTTTTTCGCCCAGCTTTCCACTTATATCGCTGAGGAATTTGAAAAGAGAAATTATACTCTTTTTATTTACCAAAATCTTGGAAAAGAAATTACCATCGAGAAGTTTTCCTCTCTTATGGATTCTAATCTTATTGCAGGGAGCTTAGTCGTCGATCGAGCAGTAAGAGACTTCAAACAGGAACTTCACAAGAAGTATAAAATTGTTTTTCTTGATGAAATCGACTATAGCAAGGATGATAGTCTTGTAGTTACGGGAGATAGCGAAATGGGCGGTTATTTAGCAATGAACCACCTTATCGACAAAGGCCATCGGAATATCGGTATTGTCGCCGGCCCAAAAGATACAGCCAACTCCTCTAGAAGGATTGCAGGGGCTTTAGACGCTTTGATGGAAAGAGATATTTATTTCGACCCAGACTGCCTTGTCCATGGAAATTATAGCTATGAGGGCGGTAAAGAAGCTTATGAGTATTTAAAGGGTAAGGATATAACAGCAGCCTTTTGTTTCAACGACCTGTCTGCCTATGGTTTTATGAATCAAGCAAAGGAAGAGGGAAAACGAATCCCTGAGGATTTGTCTGTGATCGGCTACGATAATTTGTCGATCAATTCGATTATGGAGCCGCAACTTACCACTATCGATCAGCATTTGAATGAGATTGCAGTGAAGGGTGTCGATATTTTAATCGATTATATTGAAAAAAAGGAAATAAAGGAAAATCGAAACTTTATCCCTCCCTCCCTCCATCTAGGAAAAACTGTACTAAGGAGGACCTTATGAAAATACTTAATATGGGATCTCTCAACATCGATCTTACTTATAGTGTTTCCCATATTGTAAGACCGGGAGAGACCATTGAGTCCACAGGACTCCAAAAACTAGTCGGAGGGAAGGGACTCAACCAATCCGTTTCCTTAGCTCGTGTGTCAAAGGACGTCTATCATATGGGCTTTATTGGAGAGGACGGAGAGTTTCTGAAAGAGTTTCTTAAAAAAAACAATGTAAATACTGAGCTTATTTCCCTTTCTTCAGAAAGAAGCGGCAATGCGATCATCCAAGTAGATAGTCGTGGGGAAAACTCGATTATTCTTTATCATGGAGCAAATTTCGAGTTTACAAAAGAAAAGATTGATCAAGTACTTGAAGATTTTAAAGGACAAGCCCTTGTCCTTCAAAACGAAATCAATCATATGGATTATATTCTCAAAAAAGCGAAGGAAATGGAGCTTTTCGTTTTCTTAAATCCTTCCCCCATTACAGAAAGCTTATTAGAAGCAGATCTTTCCTCTGTCGACTTCTTTATCCTCAATGAAACAGAGGCCAAAGATATCACAGGAGCAAAGGACCTAACAGATATCGATAAAAAACTTATAAAACTTTTCCCCGATGCAAAATTTGTTATGACAAAGGGAAAGGAAGGCTCTGTCTATTTTGATTCAGAAAGCTTTTTTGAACAAAAGGCCCACAAGGTAGAAGCTGTTGATACGACAGGCGCCGGTGATACCTTTACCGGATACTTTATCAGCAAATATCTAGAAGACAAAGATGTGGAAAAAGCATTGGAATATGGAACGGCAGCAAGTGCCCTTTCTGTTCAAAATTTTGGTGCGGCAACCTCTATCCCTCATCTTTCTGAGGTGGAAGGCTTTAGGAGGAAATCCCTATGAAAAGAAAGGGTATATTAAATTCTGCGATCTCAAAGGCCTTATCGGACCTAGGCCATACAGATCGTATCGCCATCGGCGACTGCGGTCTGCCCATTGCGGAAGAAAAGAAAATCGACATTAGTCTTCGTTTAGGAGAGCCTTCCTTTATCACAGTATTAGAAGAAGTTTTAAAGGATTTTGGCGTAGAGAAGATCCTTCTCGCAAAAGAAATCAAGGAAGACAATCCACATCAGCTGGAAAAGATACAAACCCTTCTTCCAGAGGTGGAGATAGAGTTTATTTCTCACGAAGAGTTTAAAAAATCATTAGATAATGTAAAATATGTTATTCGAACAGGGGAAGCAACCCCCTATTCCAATATTATTTTACAAAGCAAGAACATATTTTAAGGTGATCCTATGAATTTATTTATGAAAGGCATCGAAAAATCCTTTGGGAAAAACCATGTTCTAAAGGGTGTGGACTTTGAGGTGAAGACTGGTGAAATTCATGCTCTTGTAGGAGAAAACGGAGCCGGCAAGTCCACTTTAATGAATATCCTCACGGGAATTTTAGAAAAAGACGGCGGTCAAATACTTCTTGATAATGAAGAAACAAGCTTTAAAAAATCTACAGAAGCCCTGGAAAAAGGGATTGGTTTTATCCATCAAGAGCTTGTAGACTGGCCGGACATGACGGTTCTCGAAAATCTCTATATGGGAAGAGAACGTAAAAAAGGGATTCTCATCGATGAAAATCAAATGAAAAAAGAAGCGAGGGAATTATTTTCTCGTCTAGAAATTAATCTCGATCCCTCTCAAAGAGTAGGCGATCTTTCTGCAGGCCAAAGGCAAATGCTTGAAATTGCCAAGGCAAATATGGAAAATTTGGAGATCCTGATTATGGATGAGCCCACTTCTGCCCTTACCAATAACGAGATCGATAAACTCTTTAAACTAATGGCAAAGCTAAGGGAGGATCAGGTTTCCATTATCTATATTTCCCATAGAATGGAGGAAATCTTCGCCCTCACTTCTCGTATCACTGTTATGCGAGACGGCGTTTCTGTTTCCACTTTAAATACCAACGAAACAGATGTAGAAAACATCGTCAAACTCATGGTTGGCCGTGATGTGGGTGATTTTTATCCAACGATGCATCGTGTAATCGGTGAAGAAAAGCTGCGAGTAGAAGGCCTAAGCTCTGAGAACTTTAAGGATATTTCTTTTTCTGTAAAGGAAGGAGAAATTCTTGGAATTGGGGGACTTATGGGTGCCGGTCGGACAGAAATTATGAGAAGTATCTTTGGTATCGATCCAAAATCATCCGGGAAGATTTTTATTGACAAAAAGGAAGTTCAAATCAACAGCCCCAAGGATGCTATCCTAGAAAAAATCGCTTTTGTAACAGAGAACCGGCAAGAAGAGGGTCTTATCCTCGATGAAAGTATCGAAGACAATATCTCTATTGCAAATCTAAAGGAAATTTCCAAGGGAATTTTTGTTGATGAATCGAAAGAAAGAAACTTTGCTCAGAAGCTTTTTGATGACCTTAAAGTCCGGTCTACTGGAATCAAAGAATTTGTTCAAGACCTTTCCGGCGGCAATCAGCAAAAAGTGGTTATGGCAAAATGGTTTGGCAATCAGCCAGAGATCTTAATCCTTGACGAACCTACAAAAGGTGTAGATGTGGGCGCAAAGAGAGAAATTTATCTTCTGATTAACGAGATGACAAAAAGAAAGGTAGCAGTTATCCTTGTTTCCAGTGATTTATCAGAACTTTTAAGTCTATCTGATCGGATTAGCGTCATCTATGAAGGAAATCTTCAAGGAGAATATGAACGAGAAGAATTTACACAAGAAAAAATAATGCATCTAGCAACAGGAGGAACAAAATGATAAAGGAAAAGCTTAAAAATTCAAATCTGGGGACACTTTTAGCCTTAGTTGTTTTGATGATTATCGTAACCATTATGAACCCAAGCTTTATCTACCCATCTAACTTAATCAATTTATTTCGACAAATTACTATTAATGGTTTTATCGCTCTAGGAATGACATTCGTTATTCTAACAGGAGGGATCGACCTGTCTGTGGGAAGTATCTTAGCCCTTACTTCCGCCTTATTTGCAGGCTTTATCGCCGGTGGAATGAATACTTTCCTAGCTATTATTATCGCTTTAGTACTAGGGGCTGCCATGGGCCTTGTAAATGGAGTTCTTATCACAAAAGGAAAACTTGCTCCCTTTATCGTAACACTGGCAACGATGACGGTTTATCGAGGTTTGACTCTCGTCTATACAAATGGAAACCCCATCCAGGGACAAAGCAGCAACTTTCTATTTGCCTTTCTCGGAAGAGGAAACGTACTGGGTGTTCCCTTTCAAATTATCCTGTTTCTCCTTCTCTTTGGAATCAGCTTTATCTTGTTAAGAAAGACAACCTTTGGTAAAAAAACCTATGCCGTCGGAGGAAACGAAAAAGCAAGCTTTATCGCAGGTATTGATACGGCAAAGGTTAAGACAAAAATCTATGTAATTTCCGGAATCCTTGCAACGGTAGCAGGACTTGTCCTAACTTCTCGTCTAAACTCTGCCCAGCCTACAGCAGGACAAGCCTATGAAATGGATGCCATTGCAGCGGTTGTTCTAGGAGGCACCAGCATGAGCGGCGGGAAAGGTACCGTTGTCGGCACTTTAATCGGAGCTGTCATTCTTGGAGTCTTAAACAACGGCTTGAACTTACTGGGTATTTCCAGTTTTTATCAACAAATCGTTAAAGGTATTGTAATTTTACTAGCAGTATTAATCGATCGTCAACGAAATAAATAGGAGGATATCATGAAAAAAATATTATTAGCACTATTCTTCGCCTTCACATTAGTGATTACAGGCTGTTCTGTAGAAGGCCAAAACACTGAGGTTACACAAAAGGCGGAAAAGGAAAAACCAGCCAATGAACTTAAAATCGGCGTTTCCATCTCAACGTTAAACAACCCCTTCTTCGTCTCTGTAAGAGATGGTTTGCAAGAAGTGGCAGATGCAAACAAAACTGAGATTATCATCTATGATGCACAAAACGATTCATCTACACAAAGCAATCAGATCGACGATTTATTACAACAAAATGTGGATATGATTATCGTAAACCCAGTAGATTCTCAAGCAATTTCCACTTCCATCCAATCCATCAACGCTGCAAATATTCCTGTGATTGCAGTAGACCGTGGAGCCGATGAAGGAAAACTTGTGTCCCTTGTTGCTTCCAACAACGTGGAAGGCGGTAAAATGGCTGGAGAATATATGCTTGAAAAACTAGGCGAAAACCCTAAAATTATTCAATTAGAAGGTATTCCAGGGGCTTCTTCTACTCGTGAAAGAGGAGAAGGATTTGCTCAAGCTACAGAAAATAAGATTGAGCTCCTTGGATCTCAAACAGCTAACTTCGATAGAGCAGAAGGTATGACTGTAATGGAAAATCTTTTACAAGCAAATCCTGAAGTCCAAGGTGTATTCGCTCAAAATGATGAGATGGCCCTTGGTGCTGTAGAAGCCATAAAAGCAAGCGGTAAAGACATCCTTGTCGTAGGCTTTGACGGAACAGAAGATGCTATTAAGGCTGTAGAGGCTGGCACCTTAGGTGCAACAGTAGCTCAAAAGCCTCAAGATATGGGTAAAATTGCCATGCAAGCAGCAATTGATTACTTCGGAGGAAAAGAAATCGAAGAAAACATTGCTTCTCCATTGGAACTTATCAAAAAATAAAACCTAAAAATTATAATACCTTGGGAGATCCTCAAAAGAGGGTCTCTTTTATTTACATTCATTACAAAAATTAAATATAATACCAATTTTTAATTTATAATATTTTCCCTGTATACTTGTGATTAAACCTTATTAACCTCTTGTTTTTTGCTCTCCTATTAGAAAAAATTTTCCAACCACTTTGATATTTGTGAAAAGTTCTACTGATCTTCCTCTAATTTTGGCAAAAAAAACATCATTATGCTATACTTATTTTGAAATTATCGATATTTTGTATCCTTTTTTGAAAGGAGCAATTATGAAAGACAATGAAGGTTTCAAACCTTTTATACCTGCCGATGAAAACCCAAATGAGTTGAATGCAACCTCAATTATTATGGGTACTATTTTGGCCATTATTTTCGGAGCAGCCAATGCCTATCTAGGACTAAGAGTTGGACTTACAATTTCTGCCTCTATTCCTGCAGCGGTTATCTCTATGGGAGTTATTCGTTTTATTTTAAAGCGAAATTCCGTATTAGAAAACAATATGGCTCAAACAATCGGTTCTGCTGGTGAATCCTTAGCCGCAGGTGCTATCTTTACTTTACCAGCGTTATTTATATGGTTTAACGAATGGGATATGGGAACACCTTCCATTCTATCTATTTTCATCATCTCACTTATTGGTGGAATACTTGGAGTCCTATTTATGATTCCTCTAAGAAATGCACTTATCGTTCAAGAACATGGTGTATTGCCTTATCCAGAAGGAACAGCCTGTGCTGAAGTTCTTTTAGCCGGTGAATCTGGAGGAGCAAAAGCTTCGACTGTCTTTAAGGGACTTGGTATCGCTGCTGTGTATAAATTTATTGCAGACGGCTTAAAACTATTCCCTAGTGAAGTTCACTACGAAATTTCTAACAATACAATTCGTGGAACTGGTGCAGGTATGGATGTACTTCCAGCCCTTCTAGGGGTTGGATATATCACAGGCCCTAGAATCTCCTCTTATATGTTTACAGGCGGTATCTTAGGCTGGTTCGTTATTATGCCTTTAATCGCATTTTTCGGAGGCGACGCTGTTCTTTTCCCAGGAACAGATCCGATATCCTCTATGGATAGCTGGGGGATTTGGGGAAGCTATATTCGATATATCGGTGCTGGTGCCGTAGCTGCAGGAGGTATTATTTCCTTAATCAAATCCCTTCCTATGATCTTCGGAAGTTTCCGCGATGCGATAAAAGCATACGGAAGCGGAGCAAGCGGATCCAACTCTCTACGTACAGATAAAGATCTTCCTCTTCCAGTCGTTGGAATCGGTGTGTTAGCTATGATTATTCTTATTTGGCTGATTCCTCAAGTACCGGTAAGTCTTTTAAGTGCAGCACTTATCGTATTATTTGGTTTCTTCTTTGCTACAGTATCTTCCAGAATGGTTGGTTTGATCGGAAGTTCAAACAACCCTGTATCTGGTATGGCTATTGCAACACTATTGTTCTCTACCATTCTTCTTAAGTGGAGCGGACAAGTAGGACGAGAAGGGATGATGGCTGCCATTGGAATCGGATCGATTATCTGTATTATCGCTGCTATTGCCGGAGATACTTCTCAGGATTTAAAAACAGGATATATCGTTGGAGCAACTCCTTATCGTCAACAAATTGGAGAAATTATCGGGGTTGTAGCTTCTGCCATCGTTATTGGTTTCGTATTATGGTTATTAAACGAATCTTGGGGATATGGTTCTCCAGAACTTCCAGCTCCACAAGCAATCTTAATGAAGCTTGTTGTAGAAGGAGTTATGAACGGAAATCTTCCATGGCTTCTTGTATTTGCAGGAGTAGCAATTGCCGTATTGGCTGAAATTTTAAGAATTCCAGTCCTTCCTTTTGCTGTTGGATTATATCTTCCATTCCACCTATCATCAGGAATTATGGTCGGAGGACTTGTACGTTTATATGTTGATATGAAAAAACACAAAACAGAAGAAGAAAAAACAGAAGCTACCACAACCGGTATCCTATTTACTTCTGGACTTATTGCAGGAGAAGGTTTAATCGGAATCCTTTTGGCTGTCTTTGCGATTATTCCATTAGCTAATGGAACCTTAGCGGATATGATAAATCTTTCTGAATCTATCAGTTTAGGAAACCTCGGAGGCCTTGTGTTCTTTGGTCTTCTTACCGCTTATCTTGTTTTCGTTGTGAATAAGAAATATGAGACAAAACCGTAAGGGACAAAACCTCTTGGATTTAGTACCGGAGAAGCTGCACCCTTCCATGAAAGAGAAGAGCAACGTAACAATTCTTGTGGAAAACAAAGGAATCTTCAACCGATTTGGACAGAAATTTTTAAAAAAACCTGTTCAGTCAAAGATTCAATTAGATCCTTTAGGTTCTTTTATCTGGACCCATATCGATGGAAAAACGTCTATCTATGATATCGGCCAAAAAGTAAAAGAACAATTCGGTGAAGAAGCCGAACCCCTTTATCCAAGACTATCTGAATTTATAAAAACATTACAAAAGGTACATTATATCGATTTAAAATGACACGGGAAACCGTGTTGTTTTTATTTTAAAAACCTTCTAAAAGAGTATTAGAGTGAAGATATAGAGGAAAAAGCACAGCTTTTTCTTCATAGAATAAGAACACCTCCCCGCCCTCCAGTCCCATAACAGCAAGTATTTTTCACAGCTCTTTTTCTTTTATTACTCTAAAAAGAAGCATTAGATCCTTCCGATACTGCTCTTAAGATTTTTGTTCTAATATGATAAACGAAACACGCCCCATGTTTCTTCCATAACTCCGTTAGGTGTTAGGATAGTTAAATGTTTAGAAATAAAAAGGAGACAAAATAATGGACAAAACTTCTGAATTAATTCAAATCCAAAAGCGGCCTTCCACCACTCGATATTCCTCTTCCTTTAAACTCGCTGCTATCGATAAGCTACTCGCTAATCCTCATAAGCCGATGTCTGAAGTGGCTAAGGAAATGAATGTGGACCGCACGACCTTGTGGCATTGGTATGACGACTACAAACGCCAAATACTAAGCATCCAAGCTGAAGAGATTCATCCGTTCTTGTCGAAAGAAGAAGTAACTTGGGTAACCGAAACGATCGGGGCCTCTACAAAAGATAAGATTCGATACTGCAGACATTATGGTATCCCTTATCAAAAACTGTTACAATGGACAGAACTATACAAAGACGGACGTTTTCACGATCATAGCCAGGAGATAGAAAAGATGAATAAAAACAACAAAAATACAATGGATAAGTTAAAAAAAGAAAATATTGATTTAAAGAAAAAGGCAGCTGCTTTAGAGAAAGAATTAAAGGCAAAAGAAAAAGAAAGAGACGCCGCTTGGGCTCTTCTAGATCTTAAAAAAAAAGTGGATCAGTTATTGGAGACAAGCGATTTGGACGAGGATCCTACACATCGTTAAATGTAAGAAAACAAATTCTAAAGCTCATCAACGAAGCCAGATTCAAAGGAGCTACTCTTTTAGACTGCTGCAAGCTCATTTATTTATCGGAAAGCACCTATAGAAGATGGCGAAACAGTCCTCTTAGAGAAGATAAAAGAACGACTGTGGATAAGACTAATCCTAAGAATAAATTAAGCAAAAAAGAAGAAAATCAGATCTTTGAAGTCCTATTCGAGGAGCGGTTTGCAGACAAAACACCTCATAAAACCGTTCCACTTCTACTCGATCAGGGGATCTATATTTGTTCTCCTTCTACGATGTATCGCCGTATGAAAGAAGAAAAACTCACTCGAAAAAGAAGTACGAATCAAAAAGAAAGCAAACCACGTTGTAAGCCGAATATTATCGCATACAGACCGAATGAAGTGGCTGTTTGGGATATTACGTATCTTCCTACTTTGGTAAAAGGAATGTATTTTAAATTACTTGTTGTTATGGATTTATACAGTCGTAAAATTCTTGGAACACGTGTATTTGAACAAGATACCTTAGAACAATCAAAAGAATTTCTAAAAGAACTGGTGAAAGAATTAGACCTTAAAAGAGAAATGAAAGTACTTCACGGAGATAACGGTTCGACTTTGAAAGGAAAAACTCTTAGTGTTCTGTTAACAGAGTTAGGTGTGTTAGAAAGCCATTCAAGACCTCGAGTGAGCAATGATAATCCTCATATAGAATCCTACTTCGGAACTGTAAAAACGCACTACAATTACCCTAAATACGGCTTTAAGAGTGTAAACTCTGCACAAGAATGGGTCAATGAATTTGTAGAAACCTACAACAATGAACCTCACAAATCACTAGATCATGTAAAGCCAAATCAAAGACATAAACTAGAAGGAAGATCGAGAGATAAAAAAGAAACGAAAAAAAGTATTAGAAGAATTTCAAAAGAAACATCCAGAACGATTTCCAAATGGAATTCGATCCTACACAATGGAAAGATCAGTGTGTTTAATTCCAATGGATGATAAAGATATTCAAGAGATTCTGCAAGAAAATGATGAGTTTAGATCTTACTATCAAATTCCTGCAAATGAACCTCTAGAATTAGTTGAAATATTGTAAAAGAAATCCGTCAACTACCTTGACACCCATCGCTCTCTCACTCTCCCCACTCTCACACTCTTTTTTTTAATCTCTCACACTCTTTTTTTAATCTCTCATACTCTTTTTCTAACTCCCTCTTTCTTAAAAAATACAATATTTTTCCTATTCTCATACTATTTTTTTATAATCTTTTCGCTCTTTTTTGAGAAACGTCTAAAATCTCTCATTCTTTTGTCTTGAAAAAAACAAAAAAGTTGATTTAAATCCTTTTATATTTTGCCAATAGGGTTTATACTAAAGATAAGAAGAATTATACAAAGGGGGAAATGATTATGGTTCAAATTAAAGAACAAGTTACGGCTGCTCTAGAAGAATTATTAGAAGAAGCTGATTTAAGAGAACATGATATTCTTGTACTAGGTGCCAGCTCCAGCGAAGTGCTTGGTTCAACAATCGGAAAAAACTCCAGTCAAGAAATTGGAGAAGCTATCGTTTCAACAATTTTGCCCATTTTAAAAGAACGCGGAATTTATCTTGCAGTCCAAGGCTGCGAGCATATCAATAGATCATTAGTTGTAGAAAGAGAATGTGCCAGACGATATCATCTAGAGGAGGTTACTGTTATTCCTCATCTTCATGCAGGAGGCGCCTGTGCAGTGGCTGCATACGAACATGCAGAAGATCCTGTTATGGTAGAACATATCTGCGCTTATGCAGGTCTTGATATCGGCGATACTTCTATCGGAATGCATATTCGATATGTGCAGATTCCAGTGCGCTTAAAGATTAAAGAAATTGGAAAAGCCCATGTAACTGCGATGAAATGGAGACCAAAACTTGTAGGCGGAGAACGAGCTAAATATCCAGGCAAAATAAGATAATCACCTCTATTAATAACAAAATATTAAGAATAAAAGGTTCTATAATAAATAGTGTTGGTAGCAAAAGTTTTGCTGCTGCACTATTTCTTTATTTTCACATGAATTATCATACTAAGTGCAATACTGAAATAAAAACTCATAGAAAATAATCTATGATAAATATAAGCGACCAAACACATATTAAAAGAAAAAGTGAATATTACTTTGTAACTTTAGCCGAAAGAAAATCAAGATATTATATTGCAATACTAGTCGCAGATCGAACAAAAAAACGTAACTCCGCAATCATAAATGCACTAAGCCAGTTTCAGAAAGAATTAGTAATGACAATAACCTTTGAGAGAGGGAAAGAGTTTTCGAGATATCGAGAAATTGAAGAAAAGTTAAGTTGTATCACATATTTTTGTGATTCATACTGTGCATTGCAAAAAGGTGCTAATGAAAACACAAATGGTCTCCTTCGTGAATATTAACCCAAAGGAATGGATTTATTCAAAGTTGTTAAATCAGAGTTAATTAACCATCTATTTAAACTAAATATCAGACGAAGAAAATGCATAAAATTAAAAACACTTAAGTAAGTTCTTTTTAGTAACTCACATTAGGTGTTTCATATGAATTGACAATTCATCTTCAAAAAAACAAAAAACAAAGTTAACCAAACCCTTTCGAATAAAGTTACCATACCAAATCGAAAAGAAGAACACAATGTCTTTTATTACTACTAATTTTACAACAAAACTGCTTTCTATTAAAGATCATAATATTACTTTTTCTGAGAAACTATATGAAAAAAAATTAAAAATACAACCTATCTTGATTTAAATGCAAATCTTTCCTATTCTTCTAGGACTGGAGCTCGCTAGGAAAATGTAGAAGAAAACCAAAACATACATATGGCTCTAATGATTCTTTCGCTAAGCTTTTACCGATTGATGGCACGGCTGCTCTTTTAAAAGCTTAAAAAACAGCGTTTGTATGTAAAGAATATGGTACATTACATATGGCTTCAACCCCTACAGTGAATAAATATTGTAGTATTTCAAATATCTAAAAACTACATTTTTAGACTATTTAACGTTCAAACAATCTGAAAAGGATATTGTTCGAGCAAACTATGTATCCCTTTCAACCGTTTCTAAGTGTAAAGATAAGATGGGTACATGTTATTCGCCTGATTCCAATAATCTTCCTACGCACTTATCTTTTGACGAGTTTAAATCTACAAAAGTTACTAAAGGAGCCATCAGTTCCATTTTTTTGATGCTCAATCAAAAAAGGTAATTCATATTGTAGAAAATCTTCAGCATCCTTTCTTGAAAAAATATTTTTGATAAAAGGATGCTCGTGTCAAGGTAGAGACCATTTGTATCGATATGTATCAGCGCTATATTTCTCTGATTAAAGTACTTTTCCCAAAGGCTAAAATCATTTTTGATCGTTTTCATATTGTAAACAACCTGTCTAGAGCTTTTCAAAAACAAGAGTTGATATTATGAGTCGATTGAATACGCAAAGAATAGAATACAAAAGAATGAAGGAATATTGGAAACTCTTACAAAAAAACGGAAATGATTTAGATCGGATTCACTCTAGGAAAAGAGTTCATTTTCATCCCATGATTAGTGAATGTAAGCTAGTATAAGATATGATAAGTGTGGATTCTGTGTAAAAAGAGATATACGAGATCTATCAAACTTTGCTTCAAGCCCTTAAAAATAAGATTACAGGAAATTTTAAGAAGCATTTAGAATCCTTTAACAATTCTGGGAGTGGATCTATGGGAACGGCTATATAAATCCTTTTAAAACATTATAATTATGTTGAAAATGCAATGACTTATGAATTTTCTAATGGATTTGTTGAGGGGATAAAGATTTTTATTAAGGTTTTAACACGTATTGCTTTTGCTTACAAAAGTTTTTTTATTTCAGAAGTCAAATTCTGATTTGCCAATTGCTCATGACACAAAAAAACTAGGATAGAAAACTTACATTTTGCATCCTAGTTTAGATAAATTATTCTTTACCAACACTATTTGACAAAGAACCTTTTTTAGTCTTCATTTTTCTATAAAATAACTTGATGATCCTAAATTAAATCTTCTACTAAAACAGGAGAATAACTAACAGAATTTCTAGATCTGTATATATTTATAAAAAAGCAAACTCATCAAGAACTGCTTTATAATAAAACTAATTATTCAAATATTTTTTACTTAAATCCAGCTTAAGATTCTGAACATCTTTCGGGTATGCCCTGTTGATAACAGCTGCTTCTTCTAATGACTTGCTGTCAGATGCAGTTCTACTTCACGATGCAGTTTCTTCGCCTTCAATGTAAACCTGTCTTCGAAGAACTCCTACGATATAATAATAATTATATAAAAATAGTCTTCGTTTTCATTAAGCAAAAGAAGATATTCTTTTCCGTCCTTTATCCTTGCATAGCCTTCTAAAGCAAGATTTTCTTTGTCATATCATTACGGAAATAGTCTGTTACCGCTTGGATCTTATCCCTTTTTTTAGTCTTCTTCCCTTCATTAAAAGTTAAAACCTTTAAAACCGCTAATAACAAGAAACCGAAATTTTTCTATTCATCACTAATCATAAAAAACTAAGATAGAAAATTCTCATTTTCTATCTTAGTTTAGATAAGCCATTACCAACATAACTTGACAAAGAGCCCAAAATAATTCTTGGCCGTTATGTTTTATTCAGTTACTCCTAAAGTAGTATTGTCCTCTTTCCTATTTTGAAGATCTTTTATAGGATTTTCTGCCATTTCAAAACGATAATCTTTATCTTCCTTTTTGATACGTTGTTGAATAACTTCATGAGAAGGAACATAATCTTTATTAATAACCTTCTGATGAGAAATAAAGCGAGAATCTTTATTTAGTTCCTTTACATCAATATATTCTTCCTTATCATTTGTCAAGCTTACAGTACTCTTTAAAATTTCTCTTATATACTCCACGTTCGGCTTAAGCTCGAGGATAGACGGGAACTCTTCTTCTACAACTTCTAAATAAGATTTCTTCTCATATTTCTCTAATAATATTGCAGCGTTTTGTAAGTGAGTAAGTTCTTGATTAAGTTGCTCTTCCCAAAGAAGCTTTAACTTTTTATCTGTTTCTGTCTGGTAGAAAGAATAATATAAATAACATTCAGTATATTCATGCAGTAACATATTTTCAAGCCAACTAGCACTTGGATCTATTAATGATCCATATTGGGCTACATGTTCTTCTTCAACCATAGCGATCTCCAGATACAAATCTCTTCCTAAAGCATTTTTATATATAGGTCCCACGTTGTTATAAAAATTCATAGTTTGTTGTTCTCCAGCTACGATTATCTGTGTGTTTAATTTTGTTTGGATATTAGCTTTAGTAAAATCGGTATAGGTTTTAACATTGTCTTGAGGATTTCTATGATGAGCAATAGTTGGTCTACCCGGCATTATCTCGGTATATTTTCCTACTAATTTCTCTGCCTTTATGCCTTCATCCATAGCTAGTAAATTTGCATATCTATATAAATGATCAAAATCTTCTAATAACGCAAAGTCTAAGGAGGCCTTTACATTTTTATCAGGCTCATTTTGTGCGAGCCAAGCGGTTAAATCGACAGCTAATTGTTCATATCCTATTGTAGTTTCTAATATCGACTCATCTGGCGGAGATAACCAGTTCACCTTTTTTTGATGTAGCTGTTCTATGTATCTAACTTGCGCAATCTGTCGTCTTAATTCATTATCATTACAGTTTCTGTGAAACTGGTGGAGAAACATCGCTGCCTCTACCTCTATTCCATTCATAAGTATTATTCGCGCCTTAGTATAGGGATCTGTTTCTTCTTTACTATAAGACTTAGGAATAATTTCTTTCCAGGGTTGGATTTGTTTTTTTATCGGTGTTCCCTTTTCTTCAAATGGATTAAATATCATAATACCCTCCTATAATTATAAACTGAAGTTTATCTGCCAAAATATATTTACCCGATGAAATTATTTTAAACCATGAAAAAAGAAATAAATATAAAAATAAAATGTTTAACCAGACTTCTATTTTATTTTTTTATTACAAACACAATGATTGCTAGCGTGAAATCTTTTGTATAACCACTCTCGCAGTAGTCTTGCTAATTAACTTCATTATAATTGCTTTCCCCTCTTAGAAAAATCCAATCAGCCCGAATATCAAACTTATAAGTGCCGCTGCGATAACATCCCTTGGGAAGTGGATTCCGGCGGCGACTCGAACTGCTGCCAAGATTACGCCTAAAAGTAGAAAAAGGATTCCCAAGGCTGTGTTTATGTATAAAAAGGCCATTGCAATGATTAAAATCGACAGGGTATGGCGGCTGGGGAAAGATTCTCCTTTTTTCTCCCTTGGAATCAAAGGACGGATTGTATATTTTTCATAAGGTCTGGGTTCATTTTTGACTTTTCGGATGATCGTTGTAAAAAGAAAAGCTGCAAAAGGCACAAGAAGTACTTTTATAGCCCTTTCATCTTTTGTAAAGATCAAGAATAAAAGCAGCAGCGGATAGGAAATATAAACAAGTCTCGGTATCCATGTATTAAAAAATACAAGAAGATCGTATAACATCTCCCGTTTTCTAAAATACTGTTCTATCCCTTCATACCATCTCTCGTAAGCTTTCACTCGGATTGTTCTCTTTCTATCTCTTCATCGTATTCTTCTTCTAGTGCTTTCCAATACCTTTTGTCTTCTTCTGTTATTTCCCGAATCACTCTGCAGGGGTTGCCTTTCGCTACTACGTTCTTCGGGATACTTCGAGTTACTACAGAGCCGGAACCTATGATAGAGCCTTCGCCGATAGTAATTCCGGGATTTACTACCACATCTCCCCCGATCCATACATCGTCTTCTATGGTAATCGCTTTTCCATACTCAAGGTTTCTTCTGCGCACCAACGGATCCAATGGATGAGTCGCCGTATAGAGCCCTACACGAGGTCCGAAATTCACATTATCGCCGATACGGATTTCTGCTACATCGAGCATAATACAGTCGTAGTTTGCGAAGAAATGATCCCCGATATGGATCTGTTTTCCATAATCGCAACGGAAAGGCGGTGTAATCGTAACATCTTCCCCATAGCTTCCTAATAATTCATCTAAAAGCTTTTCTCTTTTTTCGATTTCCTCCGGCATTGTCCGGTTAAATTCATAGCTGTATCGTCTAGCTTTTTCATAACGTTTTCTCAGCTCTTTATCTTCAGCATTATAAAGTTTTCCTGCAATCATTCTCTCTTTTTCGCTCATATTATACCTCTCTTCCCAAATCTACCCACTTTACAGGGTGTATGATTTCTTCCAACTCTTCCAGGCTTAATTCTACGACACTATCCTCGCTGCCGCCGGCAGGATAAACATTCTCAAAACGCTTCAGGGAATGCTCCATATAAATTTCCACATCTTCATTTACGTTAAAAGGACAGACTCCTCCCATAGGATAGCCGATTTTTTTCGATGAGATCTTCCGTTTTGATCATCTTGGCTTTTTTGCCGAATTCTTCTTTATGTTTTTTATTATCGATGCGGATATCTCCCGCAGCCACAATTAAAAGACTTCGTTCCTCAATTTCGAAGGCCATAGATTTGGCAATTTCTGCAGGAAGGCAGCAAATCTGTTCTGCTGCCTTGTCTACTGTTTCTGTTCCTTCCTCGAATAGGATAATACGATCTCCCATACCATATTTTTCAAAAAAGTCTTTTACCCTTTCTACACTCATTTCTTTCCAAATTCCTTTTCAATTTCTTCCTTGCTCTCCAGAGGTTTCTGGCAGACGCCTTCTTGGCAAAGTAAGAGAGCTGGTGTTTTATGGTCTTCTAGATCAAACAATTCTCTTAAAATCCCATCTTTCGTTAAACTAATAAGTGTGTCAAAAGGCCGATACTCTAATCTATAATATTCTGTATATTCCAAGGCTTCTTCTCTTGTATCTGTATAAAGCTGATAAGCATGGTGGTCTATATTTGCTGTTAGATAAGCTGCCATAAAATAGCAGTGTCCTCCCGGTGATCTCTTAAGATTCGAAGAAAAGACTTTAAACTGTCTCTCCATAATCTCACGATATCTTGTAAGGCCTGTTAAACGGGAAAGCCTTGCTAGATCCATAACTGCCATAGAGATCCCGGAGGGCATCGCTGCATCATAGCTTTCTCGAGGTCTCATAATAAGATCTGTTTTATCTTTTGCCGTCATATAGAAACCGCCATCTTCCTCGCCGATAAAATCTTCAATCATTTTTTCCATTAACATTCTGCTATGGAAAAGCCATTTATCTTCTAAAGAGGCGTCATAAAGATTCAACAATCCATGAATTAAGAACGCATAGTCTTCTAAGGTTCCCGGATCTCCCAGTTTCCCTTCTCTGCTGCTGTTATATAGAACGGCCTCCCGAATGTGGTAATTCAAGATAAAATCTGCTGCTTTACTTGCGGACTGAAGATAGGATTCTTTTTTAAAGACTTTCCCGCCTAGAGAAAGAGCGCCGATCATAAGACCGTTCCAGGATGTCAGGATTTTATCGTCTTTAAATGGAGGAACTCTGTCCTTTCTATATTCGTACAGACGATCGAGAAGAGGTTCTGCTTTTTCTAAATCCTCTCGTTTCAGAGAATCTTTATGGATCAGATTTAAATGATTTTTCCCTTCAAAGTTTCCTCTTTCGGTGATGCCGTAAAAATCGATAAACCACTCTGCCTCTTCTCCCAAGGCTTCTTCAATTTCAGAAGGAGAAAATACATAAAACTTTCCCTCCTCCCCTTCGCTGTCAGCATCCTGTGCGCTGTAAAAGGCTCCGTGAGGCGAGGTCATCTCTCTTTCGATATAACGGAAGAGTTCTTCTGAAACGTTCTTAAATCGGTCTTTTTTCGTTATAGCATAGGCTTCAATATAGGTTTCGGCGATGAGAGCATTGTCGTAGAGCATTTTTTCAAAATGAGGGATCTCCCATCTTTCATCTACACTATAGCGGGCAAATCCTCCTCCTGCATGATCCATCAGTCCGCCTTTCGCCATACCTTCCAGCTGGCCTTTTACCATTTCTAGGGCTTCCATCTCTCCTGCCGCTTTATAATATCTCAGCAAAAACAGCATCTGATGCGGGGAAGGGAACTTCGGTTTCACTGAAAATCCTCCGTATTTTTCGTCATAATTCGATTTTAAAGTTTCATAAGTTTCACGAATGATTTCTCCGGATAGAGCTTCTTCTCCTCGAGGTTTAAAGGCAGAAGCAACAGCTACTCTTGCCTTTTCGCTGTGCATAAAAAGTTCTGCCGGGTTTTCCTGCCAGATTTTTGCCACTTGATTTAGAAGGTCTACAAAGGCAGGCTGACCGTACATGGATTTCTTCGGAAAATAGGTTCCGGCATAAAAGGGAACCTTCTTCGGTGTTAAAAAAAGATTCAAAGGCCACCCGCCGGAGCCGGTCATCGCTTGGCAAAAGGCCATATATATCGTATCAAGATCCGGTCGTTCTTCCCGATCTACTTTTATAGCGACAAAATCCTTGTTTAATACTTCTGCCGTCTTTTCATCTTCGAAAGATTCTCTTTCCATTACATGACACCAGTGGCAGGTAGAATAGCCGATGGATAGAAAGATGATTTTATTTTCTTTTTCCGCCTTTTCAAAGGCTTCTTCTCCCCATGGATACCAGTCTACTGGATTATCCTTATGCTGAAGCAGATAGGGAGAAGTTTCATTTGCCAAACGATTTGTCATAGCCGCCTCCTTATAAGTCGTCTTCGATAACAGAGCTTTTTGAATAAGCGGAAGGCTTTCCTTCGAAAAAGTCTGTCTTAATTCCGTTGGGATCGCTATATTCCCGCACCCATTCCATAGAATCCGGTTCTTTTTCATGTCCTGGATAAAGAACGGAAAAACCAAGTCCTGTAGAACGGAGATTTCCCAGATACTTAATATAGTTTTCGATCATATTTATAGAAAGTCCGGAGATACGGTCTCCATAGACATAGTCCGCCCATTTGATTTCTTCTTCGACTCCATGGGCGATCATATCTTCATAGATCTTGATTTTATCTTCTGTAAAAAGCTCCGGCTGTTCTTTTTTCAGTTCTAGAATAATAGAACGGAACAGCCATAGATGAGTGTTTTCATCTCGGTTGATATAGCGGATTTCCTGAACCGTTCCAGGCATTTTGCCCACTCGTCCTAAACTGTAGAAAAACATAAAACCGGAATAGAAATAGATGCCTTCCAAAATATAGTTTGCAATCATGGTCTTCATTAAAGAAAGAACATCTTTCTTCTCTAAAAACTCATTATACAAATCCCCGATAAACTTGTTTCTAGCTAAAAGTCTTTCGTCGTCCTTCCACTGATAGAGGATATCTGTTCTTTCTTCCGGCGAAGCGATCGTATCTAGTATATATCCATAAGACTGGGAATGAATCGCCTCTTGGTAGGCCTGTATGGTCAAACAAAGATTTACCTCGTTTGCTGTGACAAAATCTCCCACATTGGGAAGGTTCGCCGTCTGAATACTGTCTAGAAAGATCAGGAAAGAAAGAGTCTTGTCATAAGCTCTTCTTTCCTCTTCTTTCAAATTTCTATAATCCTTAATGTCCTGGCTGAGATTAATCTCTTCCGGGATCCAGAAATTATTCATAGCCTGTCTGTACCAGTCGCTGGTCCAGCTGTATTTTATATTATTAAAATCGTTGAGATTTGTCGTGTTTCCATTGATCATTCTTCTTTTTGAAAGTTCAATATCTCCGTTTTCGTTAAACAAACCTCTCTGTTGTAATTTTTCCATATTTCCTCCTAAGACGAACAAGAATCGCATTCTGCTACTTCTAAAGATTTGCTTCTTACATAGTAGATGGTTTTAACGCCGGCTTCCCATGCTCTGATATAAATATTTAGAAGAGTTCTCATGGTGTATTCTGTAGTGATATAAATATTGATCGACTGGCTTTGATCCATGTGCCGCTGTCTGATTCCTGCAATTTCTGCAACTACTCCCTGATCGATATCATGGGCGTTTTCATAGAGCCAGAAGGTTTCTGGCGATAGTCCCGGAGCCACTCTTGGAAGAATGGATCCTTTCTTTTCTTCTAAGAAATAACGGCTCATAACTGGATCAACTGCCGCCGTCGTCCCTGCTATAATCGATGTCGATCCTGTCGGAGCAACCGCCATCAGATAAGCATTGCGAAGACCTTTTTTACCTACCTCCGCCTTTAATTCCTGCCATCTATCCGAATCATATCCTCTTAAGTCGAAATATTCTCCCGTCTGCCAGTCCGATCCTTCAAAACAAGGATAAGCTCCCTTTTCTTCTGCGATTTTCATACTTGCTTTTATCGTATAATAATTGATCTTTTCGTAGATTTCATCCGCAAACCTGCTGTGAGCTTCTTCATCGCTCCAGCGGATTCCTTCCTTTACCAGTGCATGGTGATAGCCGCTTGTACCAAGACCTATGGAACGGTATTTTTGATTCGTTACTTGACCATAAGGAACAGGATACTGGTTTAAATCGATAACATTATCGAGACCCCGTACTGCCGTTTCTATAATTCGTTCTATTTCCTTATCCTTTTTCAAATCGATCCGATCAAGGACTAAGGACGCTAAATTACAAACCACAAAATCTCCAGCCTTTGTTGTGTTTACAATAATCGTGTCTCCGTTGTCGTCTTTGATCTCCGTGGAAATCGTCTCGATTTCTTTCATATTCTGAAGAATCTCTGTACAAAGATTCGATGAATAGATCATCCCCTTGTGTTTATTCGGATTCATTCGGTTTACAATATCTCTGTTGAAGGTAAAAGGTGTTCCTGTTTCAACCCAAGATTTAATGATGATTCGTACAAGATCCTTCATTTTGATCACACGTTTTGAAAGCTCTGGATCCTCTACACAGTCCCAGTACTTTTCTTCCCATTCTTTGCCGTAAGAATCCTCCAGGCAATAGCCTTTTTTTATCATAATTTCATGAGGATCAAAGAGATACCAGCTGCCATTGATATTCTCCTTGGCCATTTTCCAAAAGAGGTCTGGATAGCAAATCGCCGGGAAAACATCATGAGCCTTCATCCTGTCGTCTCCATTGTTTGTACGAAGCTGCAAAAACTCCGGCAGATCTCTATGCCATGCATCAAGATAAACAGCCACAGAACCTTGCCGCACCCCTAGCTGGTCTACTGCAACAGCCGTATCGTTGGCAATCTTTATCCAGCGGATCACGCCACCTGCAACCCCTTTAAAACCACGAATATCAGAACCTGTCGCTCTTACCTTTCCGAAATAAAGTCCCATACCGCCGCCGTGTTTGGATACTTGAGCAAAATTATCGATGGAACGATAGATTCCATCTAAAGAATCCGGTACCGTATCGATAAAGCAGGAACTTAACTGATGGAAGGGCTTTCTCGCATTGCTCATTGTCGGTGTTGCCACCGTTACTTGGAGTTTGCTGTAAATATCGTAAAGCCTCTTTGCCCAATGAACCTTGTCTGTTTCCGGCAAGGCTAGATGCATTGCAATCCCCATAAACATCTCTTGAGGACGCTCGATAATTTCCCTCTCGTGGGTGGAGATCAAATACCGCTTCGAAATCAAATCCAGTCCGCTGTAATTTAGGAGATGATCTCTATAGGGTTTTATATAATCTTCCAGCTCGTCTATTTCTTCCTCACTGTAGTTTTCTAGAATAAAACTTCCATACAAACCTTCCTTTTCCATAAAACGAATCCGTTCTTTAAAACTGTCACAGCCTTTTCCTTCCCAGAAATTCTCGATTTCTCTTCTTACAGAAAGATTTAAAAAACGGCCAGCCACATACTCCCAGTCTGGAGCCTCTTTAGCTGTCAGCTCTGAAGCCGCCTTAGTCAATGCCTTTAGATATTCTTCCTCTTTCATATCTTCTTTCGCAAAAGAAGTAAATTTATAATAGAGCTGATCAATAGAATATCTTGTCCGGTCAAAATCCCCCTGAACTTTTCGAATTTCATCAATTATCTGGGGATCCTTAATATAGTCTCCAAACTCTTCGATAACCTTACGGTCCATACTGTGTTTGGCTCGATAAAGAATATAGCTTTTTACGACTTGATAATAATTGTGGTCAATCAAAGTCAGTTCCACTAAATCCTGTATTTCCTCAACTGATGGAATCTGCTCTTTCGGATATCGCTCTTGAATCGTCTTTTCAATATCTAGAACCATCTTGTCTAATTCTTCCGGGTCTATAGGGTTGTTCACCGAACGAAAGGCCTTGGCCATTGCAATGCGGATCTTCTTTTTGTCAAAATCCGCTGTCGTTCCATCTCGTTTAATAATTTTCATAAAAACCTCGCTCATCTATCCTTATTCTTTATTTTGTTATTTGTCGTGCTTATTATAGTTACCCTTTCTTAACTTGCTTAAATATATTTTCTACCTTACTCTTCTTATAGTATAGTGTTATAATTAAACAAAGATTTATCAACTAAGGAAGTATTTCCTAAAACTAGAATGTGAGGGTATCCATGTTTGGAATAATATTAAATACAGTGGCTATATTTGTCGGAGGAACGATCGGAATCCTTTTGAAAAAATTTATTTCCTCTAAAATAATGGACGCCCTGTTTGCCATGATTGCTGTCACCGTAACGATTATCGGGTTGCAAGGAGCGGTGAAAGGAGAAGATATGGCCTTTATCTTAATATGTATCACCCTAGGAGGGCTGGTTGGAGAAGGGATCGATATACAGCAAAAAATCGATAATACTACAAACTCCATCACCCATCGTCTAAAAAATACAGACAGCGAATTTTTCACAGGGGCCGTCACCATTGCTATTATACAGTGCGCCGGATCCTTAGCCATCCTCGGACCTTTAAACGCCGGACTCCAGGGTAATCTCGACCTTGTCTTTTTCAAAACCACATTAGACTTCACAAGCTCGATTATCTTCGCATCCATCTACGGAAAGAGTATCTATCTATCCGGGGTCATTCTTCTATTATACCAAGGAAGTATTTTCGCCATGTCCACCTGGCTGAAATCCCTTTTAACAGACCAAGTCATCAGCCAAATATCCGTAGTCGGATCCGTTATGATCTTCGCCATGGGCCTTGATCTTTTAAATATCAAGAAAATCAACGTCGTAAATTATTTACCAGCCTTGCTGGTGCCGGTGATATGGTATGGGATTCAGCTACTGGTTCCATAAAGAATGGAAGAATTAAACGTTGAGAGTTGACAATATGGAAAAACCCAAAGAACTTACAAGAGACGGTCTTTATTTCCTAAGAATGATTGAGGAAAATGGCAAACCTTGTTAATCCAATGCAAGGAAATATTCCTATTGAAAAAGACACTCTACAAGTTGACAGGAATACAGAGGTATTTTTTACGAAAGAAAATCTTAATATGAAAGAAGTAACGAAGGAAATCGAAGAAATGAAGTAAATTTGTTAAGGCTCCTGTCTAAATATTTCAAGTAGGAGTCTATTAAAAAGAGCATTGCAATTAAAAACCATGCAATGCTCTTTTTTAGTTCAATAATAGTCTTCTACAGAATACCTTCTTATCCTTAGTTATGAAAATTATAGAATCCATCTTTTTATTATTTTGATGTTCAAGCGATATACTGGGACCGGCGTTCATTTATTCCTATTATTAACAATTTTTTTATTTCTATATCGCTCTAAAATCTTATTTCCTAATTTTTTAATCAAAGTAAAACATTTCTTCGAATTTCTTATCTAGGGCGATACAAAGGATTAATGCCAGTTTTGCCGTAGGATTAAATTGTCCTGTTTCAATGGAACTGATGGTATTTCTAGAAACACCAACCCTTTCAGCCAGCTGTGCCTGGGAAAGCCCCTTTTCTTTTCGGATTTCTTTTAAATTATTTTTTAATTCCAGTTTTTCTTTCATGGCAGTTATTTTATAACATTCATAATATAATTAACAAGATTACTTATACTAGCAATCCCTGCAATTACACTAAGAACAATATGATATTTCTTTTTCGTAAATTTGTATCTGGAATATGCATCCGCCGCCATAAATCCCCAAAGTAAAACAAGAATAGAATCGCTGTTTTGTTTAAAAATTATATTTACTACTATGAGAACTGCACATAATAATAAAAATATTTTATATCCTAATCTTACCCCTCTGCTGCTAACATAATTTAGTCCTTCATCATTATTTTCATTTCTGCTTCTTTCAAGAATTTTTTCCTTATCCATAAGACCTCCTCCTTTTTGACAAGTTTACTTGTCATCTTCATTATACTCACGCCAAGTTTACTTGTCAATATAAAAATATTATTGATCTGAAGATATCTCTCTATAAAGACATTATTTGATTTTATTAGAGATTAAATGCCATTTATTATTTTTTCCTCTTTTTTGAAATCTATATTGTTTTTCGAGAGGGAAAGTTTTAAAGCGTGTTGTTGTTATTTACATCTTGCTTTCTAACATGGGACACCTTAGAATAAATGTGAGAATATTCCTACTTTTACTACAAGGAGGCAATATGTTTTATACAGGAATTGATATTGGATCTACAGCGACCAAGGTCGTTGTTTTTGATCAAAAGAAAGAAAACATTTTACATAAATTAATGATCCCATCGGGATGGAACAGCAAAGAAACTTCCGAAAAGGTTCTTGAGTGGCTGGCTTCAGAAGGAGTGACTCCAGAGAATTCTGTGATTATTTCCACCGGCTATGGTAGAATCTCCGTTCCTTATGCAGATAAACAGATCACAGAAATAACCTGCCACGGAAAAGGCGCTCTCTACCTTCATCCCGGCGACTGTACTGTAATCGATATCGGCGGACAGGATACGAAGATCATCTATCTTCAAGACGGTATGGTTACTGACTTTATTATGAATGATAAATGTTCCGCTGGTACCGGAAAATTCTTAGAAATTATGGCAAACCGTCTTGGTGTAACCATTAACGAAATTTTCGAATTAGCAGAACAAGGAAATCCTATTACTATAAGCTCCATGTGCACTGTATTTGCCGAATCCGAAGTTATTTCTCTTATGGGAAAAGGAACCTCGAAAGAAGATATTGCCAACGGCGTTATTCTTTCTATTGTACAAAAGGTCAATTCTCAAGAAAAAAAATCTTCTGACAATAATAAAGAATATTTCCTTACAGGCGGCTTCTGCAACACTCCTTATATGATGGAAGAACTGGGGAAAGCCTTAGATGGCAAGGTATCTTCTCATATAGACGGACGCTATGCAGGAGCGATCGGTGCAGCACTTTTAGGAAGGAAGAAAAAATCATGATACCAGATTTACGAGAAGAAGCTTATGTCACTGCCCTTCAAAAGGACATGGCTGGAGAAATCATTGCAGGCACCTTTGGAAGAATTCCTCTTCCTCTTATCTACGCTTTCGAAATAACACCCATATCTCTTTATGGAATTCATAAGGATCTGATCGAAGAAAGCCCTAGCGAAGGCTACTGCGATGCATTGCGCTCTACGGAGGGTTATGCTTTAACTGACCGCTGCCCCTTTATTCACGCTTCCTCCTTCTTTATCTCTGATGATCTTTGTCCTAAGAGAGTAGAGTTCCTTAAAAACCTGCCCTTGGATAAAGAAATATATATTTATTCGATAAAAGATAAAACACTTCCTGAAGCTTTAGAGGAACAAAAGAAATTAATCCGTTTTTTAGAAAAATTTTCTAAAAAACCCTTTGATCTTTCTCTAATGGAAAAATCTTTTAAGCTGATTCTAGAAATCGACAACCTGCTTCTAGAGCTTAAAAACAGCTCCCTTACCGGAAAAGAATATAGCAAGATCTGCTATGAAACACAATATATCTTTGAGTTAGTAGAACGAAAAGCTTTTATCGAATCTTTAACTGTAGATTTTGACGGAGAAGAAAAAGAATCTATCTATACGGCACCTGTAGGCGGAATATTAGACCGAATCGAATTAGAAGACGATCAATTTCTAGACGACAGTCTTTCCTGCACTCCCTGTGTTCCAACTGCATTTGAACGCGAATCTTCTTTATCCGAAGACATCGCAAGATATTACCAACCTATAGATCATTTTATCGTTCACGGTTTTAAGGATTGCCCTTATGCCGATCAAAATACTATTACATATTAGGAGGAAATTATGGCTGATAACAAACAAATGTGGACCGATCTTGGAATGGACGTGGATACACACGACCTTTTATGCGAAGCACTTCCCGTAGCATACGGAGATATTTATCTTTCTCAAGAAAACCGTCCTGAAGGAATGGACTACTTTAATATGATTGTTGCAGATATTCACGGTCTTCGTCCTGCAGAACTGATCGAAGCTCAAAAAGAAGGAAAAAAAGTAATCGGATCTTTCTGTATTCACGTACCCGATGAATTAGTCCTTGCTGCAGGAGCGATCCCGACAGGACTCTGCTCCGGATCCCAGTTCTGGGTACCGGAAGGAGAAAAGTATCTTCCCACAACAACTTGTCCTTTAATCAAAGCTTCCATCGGAGCTCGTTTTGGAAGAACCTGTCCTTATTCTAGAATTGCCGACCTTTTCGTCTGCGAAAACACCTGCGACGGAAAGAAAAAAGCATGGGAAATTTTAGCAGAAGACGCTCCTGTTTACGTAATGGACATTCCGCAAATGAAAAGAGAAAAAGATTTTCTTCACTGGAAAGACGAGCTTTACGGATATAAAGAAAAACTGGAAGAAATTACAGGCAATAAGATCACAGAAGAGTCTTTAAAAGAAGCGATTCATACTGTGAACGAAAAGAGAAAAGCTCTTCAAAGACTTTTTGATTTTAGAAAAGAGCCGAATGTTCCTATCAGCGGACTAGATACCCTTTTGATTACACAGATCGCTTTCTTCGATGATCCGAAACGCTTCGCTGCTATGGTAAACAAGCTTTGCGACGAACTGGATCAGAAAAAAGCAGAAGGATTCTCTGTTTATGAAAAAGATGCTGTAAGATTGATGCTTTCCGGAACGCCTCTTTCTATTCCAAACTGGAAGCTCCATCATATTATCGAATCTTCAGGAGCTGCTGTAATCATAGAAGAAATGTGTACAGGATCCAGATATTTTGAAAACCTCGTAGACGAATCTGGAGAAACGATAGATGAAATGCTTGAAAACCTTACTCAGCGTTATCTAGGCGGTATCAACTGCGCCTGCTTTACACCAAACGACGCCCGTATCGATGATATTATCCGTCTTTCTGAAGAATATCACGCAGACGGCGTTATCGATGTAAATTTGAAATTCTGCGGAATTTACGATATGGAAGGTGTTAAAGTCGAAAAAACATTGAAAGAAAAAGATATTCCGATTTTAGGAATCGAAACGGATTATACAGACCAAGATGCAGAACAGCTGAAAACAAGAATCGGAGCCTTTGTAGAACTGTTGGAGAACCGTTAATGGACTCTCTCCACTATATTTTATTCAACAATGTGAAAGAAGCTACAGCCGCTTACGAATACTTAAAGGAAAAGGGCTCAGAGATTCGATTATTGTGGAAGCTTCCGGAGGAATTTCTCAGGCAAACCTCGAAAGATATGCAAAAACAGGGGTAGATGTCATATCCATGGGCTCCCTTATCCATAAATCAAGATGGATAGATATGAGCCTGGAAATAGTCAGTTAAAAATCC